>ERZ772991.920-NODE-920-length-31090-cov-25.726373_pt1 | contig 31090 bp, 29 predicted proteins | sample MGYA00511128_ERZ772991 | MGnify/ENA primary metagenome ERZ772991 (study PRJEB29015, sample SAMEA2737655) | human gut metagenome | biome: human gut; feature: human-associated habitat; material: faeces | place: China | collected 2012 ... | reverse complement strand
TCAACATTCCGGAGACGGAAACCCGGCGTCCAGCCTTTTTGGCAGCTTCCGTCTTCTCAGTCACCTCGAGATAAATGGCTTCCGTCATTTTCCCAGAATGTTGATTGCTTTTTTTAACACATCAAGTGCATCTTTTGCATCACGTAATTCACGTCTGAGACGGGCAATTTCCTTCTGCTCATCAGATGCATAATTACCAGAACCACGAACAGGAATATCACCTGATTCTCGGAAGTCTTTCAGCCACTTTGTTAATGTACTGTAGCCGATGCCAAGATTTTCTGCACATCCACGTACTCCGAGATCTTTATGATCTTGATAGTACTGGATTGCATCAAGTTTAAATTGTTTGTCATGTTGCTTTGCCATATGAGATCCTCCTTCAGCATGTTTCTATTGTACCATGCTTATGTGTATTTGGAATTTCTCATTTTGGCTTGTACTATTTATATTCTAGCACCAAATCTCTCAGATTATGGGTTTATTGGTGAATTGTCTTTAGATGGCCGATTGCGGGCCTGCAGGGGAATCCTTCCCATGATCATAGCTGCAAAGAAAAGGAAAATAAAAAAGCTTATTGTTTCATTTGAAAATATAAATGAGGCAAAATTAGTTCATGGGATAGAGACCATAGGGTTGCATGACTTGAGAGAAGTGATTCAGTATGTAGAAGGAAAAAATATAGAAGGTCTGGAATTCCAATGACAAGTACAGGCGGGTAATCTACAGATGCAATAAGAAGTATGGGAAAGGCTGTAAATGCAAAACGCCACATATCACCGAGGATGAAATCAAGGAAATGTTCATTAAGGCAGAAAATGAACTGTTTTCTGAAAAGGATGAAATCATAGAAAACACAAAAACAATGATGGATATGGTCTGCAATACGGATGGCCTTGATATGGAATTAGGGGATAAGGTCACAGAACTGAATATTATTGCAGAGCAGATGCAGACAGCTATAGCAGAGAACAGCCGGACTGCAATTGACCAGAATGAATATGAGAGAAGATATGCCGACCTTACCGAAAGGTATAATACCATCAAATCAGAGTATGACAAGATTTCAGAACAGATTGAAAGCAAAAAGGCTCAGAGAGAATTATTCAAGGGATTCATCCGGGCGTTGGAAAAGCAGGGGGCTTTGGTAGAAGAATTCGATGAGGGACTTTGGAGCAGCCTTGTGAAGGAAGTGGTGGTAAATGGCAAGGACGATATACGATTCATCTTTAAGAACGGATTTGAAATAAAAACGAGATAAATTAAATCCTGATTTGACACATATTATAATAGAAGAAAAAATTCAGAAATTTGATTATAAAAGGTCAGATTCGTCAGTAACCATCGGGCTTGACGGGTTTGGCTTTTTATATTGCAGAAATATGACATAAAATGAATATGAGAATCTGCCGAAATAAAGTATAATAATTAATGATTGATGGCATAAAATGAAAGGTAGAAAGACGAATGGATGAAAATATTCTTGGGAAAAATATAAAACACATGAGAACACTGCATGGAGAAACTTTAGATGAATTGGGGAATGTTATTCGTGCATCAAAAAGCACGGTTCAAGGGTATGAGAAAGGAAGACGTATACCAGATATTGCTACCATAAAAATAATTGCTGAATATTACGGAAAAACAGTTGATGAGATGATTAATAATAAATTATATGAATATGCAGAATTTGATTCCATTAAAACAGTAAATATGGATGAAATGATAGATGCTTTTTTACATATACTGCCTGTTATTGAAACTGATGAAGCCTGCAAGAACGAATCATTTTTGAAAGGTGTTACTGAAATAAAAAACATGATAGATGCATTTCGACATGGTATAGAGGTACAGGGATTAATTATTTCAGAAATTGTTGATTACTTTATATCAGCAGTAGAGGATAATATCATTGAGGCTGCTGCTAATATTATTTGGTGCGTATTTTTCATATGGACACAGCAGTACACAGATTTAGAGAAAATGCGAAAACTTCAAACCCGTATATGCAATGGGGAAACTGACTTAAAAGAGTTAAGATATGAATATCAAAAAGATGCAAAAAAGACGTCATCAAAAAAGAAAGAATTTATTTGTGAAATTGATAATTTGCTAATCGAACTGATTAGTGAACTTAAATTAACTGAGCAATGGTCACAACTTGGTGATTATTATTTAGCATTGAGATATGTTTTAGGATTAATTGATACAGGATATTCGGATGAGATGAACCAAATTATAGGAACACAGATGCTCATAGCCTTTTCACAAGTTGGAAATAAATATTCTTTAGATTTTTTTGAAACAAGCGACAGTATGTAATCTTTTTATGTATGCGATTTGCGGACTTGGTTTTGTTGATTACTTTTCTGATTGGGATTATGCTTTTCTTAACAAAACAAGAAAGGTGGTTCATATGAAGGAAGATATTATTAAATTTGGAACACAAGAAGTAGGTAAGGAATTATGCAAAAATGCGAGTATTAATTTTTCGCTTGAAGGTTGGCCGTGTGCAGTAGCCTTCATTGGTTTAGGGGTTGCATATGTTATGACAACTAAGATTAAGTGCGATGCACAGACAAAACAGTTAAATAATACTGATGTAAAAAGAATAGAAAAAGTGGCATAAACATTATGTGTTTTGAGTGTATTTACAAAGGGGGTTCATTTGAACCCCCTTTTGAACACCCCTAGGATAATTACGGTTAAATTGTATCAAGTTCAGTGTTCCAACGAATCCCTGTCCTTGTGGTTATTATCCCAGTTCAAAGTGCAGATGTACGGATTATGAGATAATAAAGTACAGAGGAAAAATATCCGGACCTATCATGGACCGGATTGATATACAAAAAGAGGTAAAGCCGGTGAATTTTTTTAATCTGGAAAATCAGAAAGCGTCTTTATCATCTGCATGGATTCGAGAAAAGGTGGAAAAAGCACGTATGATTCAGCAGGAGAGATATAAAAATGAAAAAGGTATTAATTGTAATGCCCAGATGTCGACATCACTCATTCAGCAATTTTGTGTGTTAGATGAAGAATCATTAAAACTGTTAAAGCAGACAAGCGAAAAATATGGATATAGTGCAAGAGTAATACACAAGTTGTTGCGTTTGGCGCGGACAAGTGCAGATTTAGATGGAGAGGAGAGGATTCGACAGTTGGATATTGAAAGGGTGCTGTCATGCAGAGACCTTGATCAAAGCAATAGTAAGATGCTGGTGGTAAGTTAAATGAAGTTGAAGTATTGGTTATGGTTGACACAAATTTCGTATATCGGAGTGGTTACAGCAAACAAATTAATGGATTGTATGGGTGACCCGCAGGTGGTGTTCGAAGCGGATGAAAAAACATTGCGGCAAACAGGAATATTAAATAAAAGACAGTTAAGGAGCATAGTAGAAAATCATGACATGGTGTTGGCGGAGACAATTATAAATAATTGCAGGACTTTAGGGATATCTATAATGACAAAAGCAGATACATGTTATCCAGACAGGGCGAAATATTTCGATGATGCACCGATTGTTTTGTATTATAAGGGAACGCCAGAAAGAAAAAAACGTGCGGTAGGAATTGTTGGGGCAAGAAGATGTACACAAGAGACAAAGAAACAGGTAATTAAGATTATAAGTCAGTATGTTTCAAAAGGGTACAGTATTATAAGTGGTATGGCAAAAGGAGTAGATTCCTATGCACATACTGTTGCAATCAATAATGATGGTTATACAGTGGCAATTGTTGGCGATGGCCTTGACATTTGTTATCCAAGTGAACACGATAAGTTGATGCAGAAAATACAAAATAAGGGGTTATTATTATCGGAATATCCACCGGGAACTATACCAGCAAGATGCCGATTTCCGCAGCGCAATCGTCTTATAAGTGCATGGTCGGATGAAATCGTTGTTATTGGTGCTGGAAAAGGCAGTGGTGCATTTATAACAGCAGATTATGGTGATAAATACGGACATAAGGTGTTGTATATGTGATATGGCATAAATAAAGTAAGTCTATTAAATGCGGTAAATTTTGGGTTTCCGACGGTGTTGTTCTACAATATAATAGCAAAATAAATATGTAGGGGTATAGTTGACGAGAAAGCGATCATAAACGGGACACAAAAAGAGAACCAAGGTACGGAAAAATATCTGATACTGGAAATTTGAAAATGAAAAATATGCAAAAAATGATGAAAATGTTTGCCGGAGATAGAATGGCTTGGAAAATTTAGTTGTGGAAAATGGAAACAATAGATATAATATAGAAAAGAATGTGATTTTGTTATGCGTCAAAGGAAAATAAGCTGTAAAAATTTACGTTGAATTTTACAACTTTTTATGTATAATGGAAGTGGCAGAAACAATTTAAGATCAAAGGAAGGAGCTGAAAGGATATGGCAAATATTTTACCAGTATCTGATTTGAGAAATTATAATGAAGTCCTGAAAAACTGTCATAAAGGAGAACCGGTATATCTGACCAAGAATGGCAGAGGACGTTTCGTAGTCATGGATATTGAAGATTATGAGCGTGATCGTGCAGAAAAAAAGCTTCTGCTGAAGTTGCAGGAAGCTGAAGAAGCAGTAAAAGACGGAGAAGGCTGGCTGGATCTGGAAGAACTGAAAGCACTTATGGGGGAATAAGATGTTAAAACTGCGGATCAATCCGATTGTTGCAAAGGATTTGAAAAATATTCGGGATTACATTGCTGAGGATAATGAAGAATATGCTGCAAAGACAATAAAGGAAATTTACGGAAAATTTGAAAATCTTCAGATGTTTCCGGGAATGGGGGCGGATCTTTCCAAACGGGTCAGCTTTCGGACAGATTACAAATATGCGATATGGGAAGATTATGTGATTATCTACAAAATTGGAAAAGAGTATGTAGAGATTTATCGTGTGGTTAATCGGTATCAGGATATTATAAGGATATTTGACTAGATAAAGCAAGAGGTGCCTGACACAATAAAATTCGCTAAGAGGCATCTGTTACAGCAGATGCCTTTATGTTTAATGTATCACAATCATAGGATGATTTCAATTTTATTTTGTAAGACAAGCACTCAATATAAGCATGCTAAGGGCAGAGATAGTGCTATGATTTCCATCGCCGGCTTATCTTTACAGTTTGGAAGCACTAAGTTCATTCACAATCATCTGATATACAGTTGAATATTTCATTAGTATCTTTGAGTAATTTGACGAAATCATTTTATACTCATTAACTGCCTTGCTGAGTTTGTGCTGGTAGTTTTTCTGTGCCCAGAGTTCGATATAAACCAGACAGCCAAGGAAATCTATATGATTTTTCCAAAGTTTATAGTTTTGTTCTTTGAGCGTTGCTGAGTACAGAGGCTTGGTGAATTCAAACTCGTAATTTTTAAATCGTTTCATAACAGTTTTAAATGAGCCGGTATCAAGTTCATGAATATAGCTGAGAATAATGAGACTATTTTTTATTGTCTTGATCTGGTCATAAAATGATTTTTTATTTTCTACCCCGTTTTTATATGGTTCTGTAACAAGCTCCATAAGATATTTGCCAGCAACCGTGTTAGTTATGACTCCACGTTTGACGAGTGTATCATATATTTTACATACATCTTCTACATTTTGTGTAGAAAGTGTATGTAGTGTTTTGAACAGATCATCATTGCCAATCACATCTGAGATATTAGATTCTGTAATTATAGCTGCAAATATTTTTATGACATCATCAATTTGCTTTTGTGTTTCTTCATAAAGTCCATTTTTCCTGAAATACCGGGTCTGCAATTCTTTAATCGCATAGATTAAAGTTAGTAATTGTTCTTTGACAGATAAATTTGAACAAAGTTTTCTAAGGATGACAGGAACGTTGACTTTTTTTGAGGTTGTAAAGTTCCTGCACGAATAAGCGATAGCAATTGCTCTGAGAAATGGTACATCGCATTCGAGCATTGCTTTCGTGATTGCTTTATTATTTTTGGAAGAACATAATAAATCTGTCAAATTGGTGATGAGCATTGCAGCAAGTCTTTGGGTATTGGAAGGTTGCGGTACTCTGTTGTCTTCTGATAATAAACTTTGATAAAGTTCGTTTAAACAATCAATTGCTTTGATAGGTGCTATTTGACAGAGTAATTCGACTGCAGATTTAATAGTCCAACTTTCGTTAAAAAAGCGATAGTCAAAATAGTAATTTATAAAGTTATCAGCAGAATCGATAAGTGAAAGCTTAAAATCCATTTGCTTTGTGAAAATCTGTGCAATGCTTAAGAACTGTCTTTCTTCGTAGCTGTCTCTTTGCGATAGCTTAATTGCATTTTTATATGGAGTACTTTGGTAATGTTTCAAAATAGTTGCCAGTTTGTCTTCGATATTGTCAAGCTTATGGATATGAGCGACACAATCATCATATAGTTTTCCGGGTGTGATATATGCCAGTTGCTCTAATGCACCAGAAAGGTCGTTATTGCATAATGTAATATATTCTTCTTTAGTTGCAATTGGTTGAAATGATTTTTCTTCCACAAATTGGGAGGTATTGTTTTCTTGGCTGGCATTAGGAGCAGCAGTCTTTTCTATTTCAAAAACATTCGTTACGTTATTATTTTTTTGAAGTTCTGTAATTAATTTACAATAATATTCGTCTACGGCAATGCATAGGCGGTTATTCAAAGAAACAATAAGGGAACTGTGTTTTTGAGCTTCGTTATCTAAAGAGTTGGTCATGCTGTAAACGTTTGGTATTGGTGTATCTTTGCAACGAAGAATGATGTATCGGTCGTGCAGGGTATCGGCTGGCAGGACATATACATTCAGCTCACTCAGACCCAATATTTCCTTTGGCTTTTCGAGTCTTCTAATAGAAGCAATGCGCTCTTTGTCATCATTCGTGAAAATAGTATAAGCAACATGTGGACTTTGAATATTTCGGATAATTTTTCCGAGGGCAGTATCATTAATATATGGGTCAATAATGATTATTTCATAACATGGATGTTTTGATAAAGTGTCTCCTAACCATTTTAAGAAACGGCGATGTTCGTCATTGCCTTTTTCAAAAAATATCCCTTCGTTGTTTTGTACGTTTTGGTTTATAATACAACTGCAGGTTTTAGAAACCATGGTTTCGTTTTGATACCATAATTCGTTTGCATTGTCTCCGATCGAAAAAGTATTGCTGGATGAGAAGGTTCCTTGTGATAATGATGTATCTTTGACTTTTGTCTGCTTTTTCATTTTTTGAGTCCAGGAATCTTCAAGAGTAAAGTGTTGTTCTTCTAAATGCATAGAAATCTCGATACTTCTTATGAGAGTTGCGTTTTCCACTGCAATGAGATTTGTTTTTGTCGCGTCTTCATTGGTTTTATATAACCGTATTTCCACGGTACTGACATTTTCCTGAAGTGGAAGAAGATAGGTATAATCATCCTTTTCCACATTTATCATTTCAAGGTGCTCAAAAAAGCAATTATGTGTATTGCAGATGCGAAGAAGCATTCCGTATCTGCCTTCGAAAATATTGTGATCCAAAGTGAGGGTTAATGATTCAGCAGTTATTTCACCATTTTTTGGCTCTTTTTTTGTGTTTATTTCAAAGTCTAATCCGTTATCGCTCATGGTTGGTTTATGAAGGTAGGAGAGTACTTCAAAATTACCTAATCTTGCAAGATCATGGATGGAGGCATTGCGGTAAATTTTCTTTAGAAATTTGTGCAGATAAAGAATGTGGGCTGGATCTTTTGCCACATGCTGTAATAAAAGTCCCTGGATGTTTTCGGACACAAAGCTTTCGCATTGCATGGTCATATCATTAATACTGATTTGTGGGCGGACACCGCTGATCAGATTGCCTGCATGGTCGGAGGCCTCAAGCAGATATGCAGGACGATATTCTGGAAGTTTATAAAAGAAAGGTAACAGATCGATATTATTCTTAATGTCATCTGTACAACCGTTGCATTTTAAAGTGATATCATTTTTTTCTGTGATTTCACTTAAAACAGGGTTTTTTTCTAAATGTTTGAGGATATTCAGGAGAGTGGCTCCGATGCAATATCCATTAACTTCTATAATGTCATTAAAGTCATGGAAGTAGGAGATTTCCCAGGTGTTAAGACCTCCAGTGGTCATATTGAATGGATAGCTGTAACCATAAAGATATTCGATGTCACAGGCGGCAGCTGCTTCTGGGTCTTCTGTTTTTTTATTTACAATATAGTAAAGTTTGATGAGGTATGTGGTTGTTTTATCAACTCCGCCCCACCTGACTGGAGATTTTACGTCCGGATCGAAGGAAACAATATTGTCCAGGGAGCAGCCAAGGATGTTGCAGATTTTTTCAAGCACTTCCATAGTAACTGGCTGGTTGCTGGAGAGTTTTGCAAAGGTTGCGGAGCTGACACCAAGCTGATTCATAAATTCTGTTTTTGTCAGGTTATATTCTGAAATTAATGTCCAGAGTCGGTTGTAATTAATCATGTGACTCCTCCTTTTTGTGCGAGACTATTGGTTACGGAGCTTATTATAGATAGAGATAAGGAAGGAGTCAATACCAATTTTAGAAAAATAAAATAAATTTTAAGATCATAAAAATGCATTTTCTTTTATACCACATCACTGCTGTGGATGCCCTTGCTCTCTATAAGAGCCGGGATGCATCCGAAAAACTGTTCAGGGAAGATACTAGGAAAACGTTCGAAGGAAAATAAAAAACTGAATTATATGACAGTGTCAGCCACCATAAAGGAACTGGAAAAGATTGAACTCACAAGACAGGCTGACAATGTATATCGCCCTGACCATGCGGTGACAAAGACACAGAAAAATATCTTGAATGCATTTGGATTGACGGATAAGAACATAGAATGCCGAGCAAACTGGATCAGTGAAGAACTGAAGAAAAGTATGATGAAGCAATCGATAAACTAAAGAGTCTGTTGGACAAAAAGAAAGTACTGCAGACAGAAGAGCTGATGAATGCAGTCATGAAGAGCCGTCGCTCCTATGAGGAGATTCTTAGATACATGCAGTCAGATTCATTTGAAGAGCAGGAATTATAATCTACAGAAAGTCTCTGATTTCAGTGATTCGCGCTGAAACCGGAGACTTTTAGGTTTAAAATTTCTGGAAATTCACATAATGCCCTCATACTTTGGTATGATTTACCGGTTTATTTCATTGGAGGCATCGGTGGATTCATTGGTGTAACGATCTATGCTTTTTTCCATAACCGCATGATGGCTTATGTTGAAGACTGCATATATGGCGGAAAATGGGATGAGTATAAGGGGAAAGAAAACGTTGATTAAAAATGGAATGAAGGCGGTGGGGAAAAATAGATCCGGAACTGCTGCGATGGCAAAAGATAGAAGAAAAGAGTTATCTGGGTAGCATAAGAGGAAAAATTATGGTATACTTTGATCATGTAGCAGAAATTAAAATGGATTGTAGATAAGACACTAAGGAGAATGTTGTGCAGGTAACAGATAAGCTAACCAAGGCACTTACAGAAGCAAAATATCTGAATGCGGATAATGTCAGCCGGTATCGCTGCATTATGCGCATTTTTTTTGAAAATTATGAAAAACTCCGTTATTGGCTGTACCAGGAGGAAGTATATGCCCAGATGGTACAGGATCCGTTTTTTGCGGAGTATAAGCTGGAACAGTGCCAACAGGATCTGGCAATGCTTGTGGAATGGAAAAATCTGAATACGATACAGGATACGCGTAAAGTATCATCGATTGAAGAATTTAAGAATAAAAAATTCCGGTATCAGATGTCGGAGTACAGTGTGGAGATTGAACGTCTGGTGCTGCGTTTAGAGAATCTTTTTATTGAAGGCGCATCTTTGGAGCCGACACTTTTGGAGCGGATTCGAATTAACATTTCGCGTTTTCCACAGATGGTGGATGAAGATTTAAACAAAGTTTATACCTGGTGGAATGATCTGAACAATGATTTTGTGCGTCTGAACCAGAATTATCAGGATTATATCCGTGATTTGAACAGTGTGAAAGCAGAAGAAATGATGCACACAAAAGAGTTTCTGGTGTTTAAGGATCGACTGGTCGAGTATCTGCGCAATTTTATCAAAGGATTACAGCGCAATGTTGGTGTAATTGAGGAAGATTTGCGCACGTTAGAAGACAGAAATAAGCAGCAGGTGTTTGAAAAAATCGTGCAGTATGAAATGTTGATTCCACGCATGGATGTGGAAGTTTCACGGGAGCTGCTGGAAGAAAAAACAAAGGGACGGTTTCAGAGTATTTATGAATGGTTTGTTTCTTCTAATGGAGAAGAAAATGAGGCGGGTAAACTTTTTGATGCAACCAATGAAATTATCCGGAGAATCACAAGGTATGCGGCACAGCTCAGTGAGAAAAATGCGTTTGGAGCCAATCGAAGAGAAGAATACCGTAAAGTAGCAGAACTGTTTTTAAAGTGTGAGGATGTACAGCAGGCACACCGGATGTCTGCCATGGTTTTTGGATTGGAGAAACCATATCATCTAAAGGGAGATCTGGTCCGCGAGACGGACAGTATGAATCAGAGTGTTTATGAAGAACGTCCATTTGAAGTAACATTGAAACCGCGTGTGAGAACTTATAGGGAGAAGTCCAGCCGCAGTGCCATCCGGGAAGCAGCAGAAGAAAAGCAAAGAACAAGACAGCAGATGATTAAAAAGCAAAAAGAAGATATGCGCAAACTCCGGGAATTGGAGTCGGATGGGAAAATAGACTTTTCTACGCTGCCGGTTCTTGAGCCGCATGTGCGGGAAATCCTGTTGAAGTGGATTTCAGATGCAATGGAAAATCCGGCAGGTGCTGCAAGAACGGAAGAGGGAAGGTACTATACGCTTGATATGAGCAGGAAAGAAGAACGCTGTGTCGTGCATTGCGAGGATGGCAGTTTTACCATGCCAAAACTTGCGATTGTATTTCAGGAGGAAGGATGATGAAGGAACTGGAGGTATTACTGAATCAACGATGGGTACTGAAATCGGAAAACAAAGAATTGTATTATCAGTTGAGAGATGCAATTGGTGATATTCGCAAATATGCATCGGATAAGCTGGGATGTCAGGTGACAGAAAATGCATTGATGGTGAAGATGGAAAAGATTCCGGTAATTCCAGAGAATTTTATGGGAATTTTAGATTTTTCTTCCAAAGAAGAGTATGCGTTTCTCTGTATTTTGCTTATGTTTCTGGAAGAAAAAGACACGCAGGAACAATTTATTTTATCGCAGCTTACCGAGTACATTTCTGCAAATATGCCGGGAGAGTCCATAGACTGGACCGTATATACAAGCCGGAGGCGGCTGATTAAGGTATTACGTTATGCAGTGACACAGGGAATTGTCAGCATTACGGATGGAGCGGATGATGCTTTTATGGAAGATGCAGCCGGAGAAGTGCTGTATGAAAATACTGGAGCATCCCGTTATTTTATGCGTAATTTTTCAAAGGACATTACCGATTATGGAAGTCCAAAAGATTTTTTAGAGAGTGACTGGTTTGCAATGGATGAGGACCGGGGAATTGCCAGAAGACATCGGGTGTATAAGCGTTTGCTATTTGCACCGGGAATGTATCGCCGGGATGGATCAGAAGAAGATTTTGAGTATTTGAAATATTATGGACACCGCCTTACAGAAGATCTTGAGCAGAATTTTGACTGCCATGTACATATTCATAGAGGCAGTGCCTATGTGATGCTTCAGGATGACTGCCGGATGGGAAATACGTTTCCTGGAAATAATGTGCTTTCCGATATTATTCTTTTGTGTCTGGCTGAAATCAGAAAACGTATCGAACAAAAAGAATGGAACATACAAAAGAATGAGATTGGTATTGTGGATACGGTATCGTTTGAACAGATGATACGGAGTGTCCGACAGAAGTATGGACAGGGATTTTCCAAGAATTACAGGGAAATGCCGGACAGCGAATTCCTCAGCACGGTGATGGCTGCCATGGAATTGTGGATGTTTATCAAATGGGACAAAGCATCACATCAGGTGGAAATATATCCGGCAGCCGGGAAGCTGCAGGGAACGTATCCGAAAGATTTTGCGGGAGGAAGAGAAAATGAGTAGTAGATGGCAGGCCAGTAAGATCGGACTAATTAATTTCTGGTATTATGACGAGCAGGAATTTCCATTTGTAAAGGGGCGGATGCTGCTGAGAGGATCCAATGGATCCGGTAAATCCGTAACGATGCAGAGTGTGGTTCCGCTTTTGTTGGACGGAAATATGAGTCCGGAACGTCTGGATCCGTTTGGTTCGAGAGACCGGAAGATGAGCAGTTATCTGCTGGAAGAGGATGATGGACGGGAAGAACGAACCGGCTATCTGTATCTGGAGTTTAAGCGAAAAGAGACGGAAAACTATCTGACGATTGGTATGGGAATCCGGGCACGGCGTGGAAAGCCATTGGATAAATGGTATTTTTCACTGACGGATGGAAGACGAGTGGGTGCCGATTTCTTTTTGTACAAAGAAACCAATGAGAAGGTGACACTTTCCAAAAAAGAATTGGAAAACCGCATTGCAGCAGGGGGACAGGTGTTTGACCGTCAGGCAGATTATATGGAATACGTAAACCGTCAGATCTTTGGATTTGATACGGTAGAGGAATACAAAGAGATGATTGATCTGCTGATTCAGCTGCGTACACCGAAATTGTCAAAAGATTTTAAACCTTCTGTGATTAATGATATTTTAAGTGATTCCCTGCAGCCGCTTTCGGATGATGATCTGCGTCCGATGTCGGATGCTATCGAAAATATGGATCAGATGACAATGAATTTAAAAAGCCGCAGGGAGGCGCAGCAGGCCGCGCAGAAAATCCAGAACGTGTATGACAAATACAACCGTTTGGCATTATATGAAAAAGCGAAAAAATATCAGGAAATCTGCGATGATATAGAAGAAGTTGACAAAGAGCAAAAAAAGCGTCAGACAGACATTGCAGGGAGTGAAGAAGAAATCACATCACTATCTGGTCAGCTTGAAGAAATGCAGGCAAAGCACGATGCAATGGAAAAAGAAAGAGAATCTTTAAGTAAGAGTGATGCAGTCGGCTTAAAAGACCGGGAAGCCGAGCTTGCACAGGAAATGAAGCGTCAGCAGAGCATTATAGACAGTAAAAATGCAACCCTGGAGGCAAAGCAGGAACAGTACAGGGAGGAAGAAGAAAAGCAAAGAGAAGAAGAAAATCGTAAATTTGAAAAAGAAAAAGAGCTGGGAGAGCTTTTGGAAGAAATGCAGACAGAGGCAGAGAGCATGGCTTTTGAGGAGCATAGTTTTTTTCAGACGGAGTGTGAGGAACATCTGGAAGAAACAATTGCATTTGATACGCATGAAAAGCAATTCTCAGATGTGAAAAATAAAATTTATCATGCATTTCAAATTCTGCAGGAAACAAATTTACTGGAACCACAGGCAGAAGAACTCTTAAAGCAAAGAGACAGAATAAAGAAAGAATTGGATGCGATACAAAGAGATATGTCAGCAAAAGACATGCTTTTGGTTCAGGAGCAGAATGCATGGAAAGAGGCTTTATATGCATGGAACAGATCGAATACAGAGCTTATTCTTGATTCGGAACAGCTGAAAGACTGTAGCAGATATGCACAGGATTTTAAAGAAACTTCTGATTTTGCGGAGGTGCGGAAAACGGTAACAGATATCTGGTTTTCTTATAAAAACCCGCTGGAACTGCAAATGCAGGAAGAAGAAAAAGAGTATGAGCAGAAACGTCTGGAAAAGGAACAGACAGAAGCAGAACTCACAGAATGGGAAAACGCAAAAGATCCACAGCCGGAACGTTCCGAAGCGGTTAGAAAGAACCGGCAGCGTCTGGATGCATTGAAGATTCCGTATCAGGAATTTTATAAAGCAATCGAATTTGGGGATTCCCTGACAGAACAGGAATGCAATCATTTGGAAGAGGCTTTGCTTTCGATGGGGATTCTGGATGCACTGGTCGTGGATGCGTCTTACCGGGAACAGGTGCTGACGATGGAAGAAGGCTGCGAAGACCGTTATCTGTTCGTCCAGAAGTCTTACAGTGGAAAGAGTCTGCTGGACGTTTTGGAATTGAATGATTCCATGAATGATATTTTCTCAAATCAGCGTCTTACTGGTATTTTGTCTGGTATTGCATATAATGAGGAGAGCATGATTTCGGTTTCTTCAGAAGGTATTTATCAGATGGGCGTTTTGTCTGGAACGATTACAGGAGAGCATGTAGCAGGATTCCTGGGTGCGCGGGCACGGGAACGCAATCGTCAGGAACAGATCAGAGTCTGCAAAGAAAAAATTCAGGGATTGCAAAGCAGCATGAACCAGTTGGAAGCAAAAAAGGCTGGGATTGTAATCCGGATGCAGAAGCTGGAGCAGGAATATCAGGCTTTGCCGCAGGATACGGGTATACGTACAGCTTTCAAGATGCTTGTGCAGGAGCAGCACAAATATGAAACGAAAACGGCAGAGTGTAAGGAGATCGAGGAGCGTTGGAAGAAACTTTCGGAGCAGATACAGGAAAAGAAAAAGAAAGCGATAGAAATTGCGCAGCAGTTGTATCTGCAATGTACGTATGCCATATTTCAGGAAGCAAAGGATGCGGCAGCAGAGTATGAAAAGAATCTGATCGCGTTAAAGTCTGCGCATGAAATGTTTTTACAGAGTGTAAGGCATATGAAAGATCTGACCAGGCGTCTGGAAAGCATTGATGCAGATCTGGATGAAATCCGTTATGATCTGTCAGGTGCGCAGCGTCACCTTGTAAAGCTGGAGCAAGAACATGCATCCATCGTGGAGCAATTGAAACTGACGGATTACGAACAGATCAGGGAACGGCTGGATGCCTGTATTACATGGCTGAAGGAATATCCAGAGCATCTGAACCAATGCCTGCAGAAACGCGCCGGAATAAAGGAGCATCTGGATACATTGCGTAAGCAGGAAGAAGCAGGCGAAAGCCAGAAACAGATTCTGGAACAAAAGCGTATCTGGAGGGGGAAATGTTACGAGGCAGAATTTGCCCTTGCTTATGTCAGGTTTCCAGAAGAAATGCAGACGGACGTAAACAGTATTTGCGAATATCTGGAGGCTGATACGAAATCGCTTGGAAAGCAAAATGTAATTACGAGTTTGAATCAGATTTATTTTGAAAACCGGGGCTTTTTAAATGAGTATCAGGTGATGCAGGGGGAATTATTTAAAGAACTAGATGAAAACCGGCCATTGGGAGAAGCCGAGGCTGTCCGTCAGAATTTCACAGCGCGTTATCAGGGGATAAAGCTTCCATTTTCACGGCTTTTGGCACATTTGGAAGAAGATATCGCACAGTTACAGGATCTGATTAAAGCGGGGGACCGTGAGTTGTTTGAAGATATTCTGGCCAATACGGTCAGCCGTAAAATCCGCGGCAAAATTAATGCTTCCAATGCATGGGTAGAAAAGATGAATGCATTGATGGGCAGCATGAACACATCGAGTGGCTTAAAGCTGAGCCTTCGCTGGCGCAGCAAGACGGCAGAGAGTGAAAACCAGCTGGATACAAAAGAACTGGTAGAATTGTTAAAGAAGGATTACCGGTTAATGAGTGAAGAAGAGGCCGCACGCCTGTCTACACATTTTCGCTCAAAAGTCGAAGAAGCAAGAAGGAGAGCCTCGGACAGTGGCGGTATGATTTCGTTTTACCAGGTTATGAAAGAGACGTTGGATTATCGTAAGTGGTTTGAATTTCAACTGTTTTCCCAGAAAAAGGGAGAGCGGGTTAAGGAGCTTACCAACAGTGTATTTGGAACCTTCAGTGGCGGAGAAAAAGCGATGTCTATGTATGTACCGCTGTTTTCCGCAGTTGTTGCAAAATATCAGGGAGGACGTGCAGATGCACCGCGTCTGGTTTCGCTGGATGAGGCATTTGCTGGAGTTGATAACCGTAACATCCGTGACATGTTCCGTCTCATGACAGAGTTTTCCTTTGATTTTATTATCAATTCACAGGTACTTTGGGGAGATTGTGATACATTGGACGCGCTTGCCATCTACCAGTTAATACGACCGGAAAATGCAAAATTTGTGACCGTGATGCCTTATGTGTGGAATGGGCATTCCAGAGAACTTATGGAAAGTGAAGAGGCTGTAGAACAACGGAGGGCAGAGATTGAACAGACAGCAGGAGAATAATTGTATCGCATATTTTAAATCCAATCCCGTGTGGGACAGAGTTTTTCGTGGATTTTGGGAAAAGTACCGGTCTTATGGATCTTTTTCAGGAAAAGTTGTGCTACAAAAAATTACAGCGGAGGAAGTCGAAGGACTTGAGGGATTTTTTGCAAAGAGTTTCCATGGGAAAAAGAGTGTGACGGTATCAGCGGAGCGTTTTTCGCAGGCATTGCTAAGCAGCAGGTTTTCTAATATGACACCAGAGCATTTGCTGGAGTTATATTTTCGGGAAAAACTGGTAGGTAAAAAAGAAGAACGACAGTTGGAAGAACAGAAAAAAGACCGTTTTTTACAACACTGGAAGGAAAAATATCAGGGAACACCTGTGGAAAAAGTCTTGTCAGAACTGCTGGATGTGATAAAGGCAGGTCACATAAAAAATTTAAATGAGTGGGAGCAGTCTTTGATGCTTGGTGCAGAAATCTATAATTGTTTTCCATTCAGAAAAAACGAGACAAAGTATCTTGCTGTTTTTGCAACGGAAATCACTGGAAATCCACATGCATTTGATCAAAAAGGTTCCTGGGGAACTTTTTTGTATCAGGTGATCCAGATGGAATTGCGGCAGAGAAAGGTATTCCCACAGAAATCGGAAATTTTTCCGGTATTTTTCCGGCAAAGATGTTTTCTGGCAGAGGGAATCCTTATTGATGATATATCAAATTATGTGATGTTATCGCATGTAAAGGCTCAGAAAAAGGATGGTGATTTGCATATGGGGATGGAAGGGTTCTGGCAGGAGGATGATATGGTACAGATTCCGCTTGCAGTCCTTTCAAAGTGGAACAGCATATTTTGCAAAGATAATGAAATGTATATCGTGGAAAATCCGTCCGTATTTGCAGGCCTTTGCGCAGGGCACACAAAGCAGGTTTCCTGTATGTGTATGAACGGGCAGCCGCGATTGGCAGGGCTTGTTACGTTAGATCTTCTGGCGGCATCGGGAACGGTGGTATATTATGCGGGAGATCTGGATCCGGAGGGGCTTTTGATTGCGCAGAAAATTTCTGAGTATTATGCAGGAGAATTTCATTACTGGCACATGACAGTTGAGGATTATGAAAAAAGCAAGTCGAATGAAACAATTTCCGAGAAACGGATAAAAAGTCTGGAACGCATCACGGATACAGAGTTATTTCCGGTGGCAGAAAAAATGCGCCTGGACCGGCTGGCCGGATATCAGGAAAAAATAGAAATAAAATAGAGGCTTCTGGCATAATGGTGGAAGCCCAGCACCATAAATTAATAACAACATATTGAAAAAACCACTTGTGTCCCTTAATGTATTAACTGCGAAGAAAACCACAAAAGGAGTATTCACAAGTGGCTTTATTCTGGCGATAGCGGCAGGACGTGAAGATGTTAAGAGCTGGATAAAATGAGGAGCGAGCATAAAAAACTCCTTTTTCCTTATGGTATGCAGGAGATTGTTTTTTGACAAAACGCGAATTGTCAATTTGGGAAAATGGTATTGTACTCGAAAATAGGAAGGCGTATGATAAAAATATAAGACATGTTTAAAGCGGAGGAAAAGATAAGGAGGCAATTGATGAAAACAATCAAAAAAACAATTCTAAGTTTTACACTTGTATTTTTTATGATGATTTTGCCAGTCGGTGACAGTGCCGGCATGGTAACGGCACAGGCACAGACAATGGTCTATGTGACGCCAACCGGCAGTAAATACCATACCCACAAATGTGGGCGGGGAAATTTTTATCAGACGACACTTTCCAATGCATTGGCACGCGGTCTGACACCGTGCAAGAAGTGTTTTGGCTCATCGGGCGGATATTCGCAGACGCGGAAATCTTCCACGACAACCACGAAGAAGACAACGAAGAAAAAGAACACCCGACCGAAGATAAGTCCGCTGTCGATCAGCAGTACAAAGATTGTGCTTGTAAAAGGACAGAGCAGGAAACTTACGGTAAAGGGTGGTGCAGGAATCGTTTCCTGGGGCAGCAGTAATACAGCGGTGGCTGGTGTCTCCGCCGGAAAAGTGGTCGCAAAAGGAAAAGGCAAGGCAACCATTACGGTAAAGAAGGGAACGCAGAAAAAATCCTGTCAGGTGACAGTAGAAACGCCGGAACTGAATAAGACAGCAGTGGAGATGGACGTGGAAGATACGGTTTCTCTGGATCTGAAGGGATGCAGTCATGACGTGGAATGGACATCTTCTGATGACGATATATGCGAGGTAGAGGATGGCATACTGATACCATATAGCAGCGGTACGGTTACAGTCAAAGCAAAAGTACATGGTATGGTGTGGAAATGCAAGGTTGTTATCACAGACAGCACAGAGGATGACTGGAACGATGATTTGGATGATGATTCGGAAAATGCCGATGACGGATATATGGATGACGAAGTGGACGCTGCTGCATAAACCAGTTGACAGATTCCTTTCGGAAGTATAATTATAAAAAACAAAGAGCGATGTTGTTCAGACACTGCCCTTTGTTTATTCTGGGGAAAGGAGATGAGGTACGTGAGCCCCATGAGCAAGATAATTGCTCAGAGTAAGATGAAGGAGAAAAACAATGAGTGTGGGAAAGAACTTTTATGTAGCAAATGCCGTAAAAGAGTTTTATACCATATTTTCAGACGCCCTGCAAAAACTGTAATTAAAGATATTGAAAAAAGACCTTTATCAAAACTGTTGGGGTTTGGGGAACTTACAATAACAAGATATCTTGATGGACAATTACCTTCAGTTAAATATTCAAATATTTTATTTCAAGTATTACGAGATGAGCAGAAGATGAAACAATATGTTGAGTCAAATAGTAAAGAAGTTGCTGTGGTAGCTGTAAATAAGGTAAAAAGGGCAATTGAAAAATGCGAGACAGAAAAGAAATATAATAATTCTGCTGAGAAGATTGCTTTATATATTATAAGTTCCGGAAGAGAGATTACGAATCTTTTATTACAAAAATTCTTTATTATGTAAAGGCGATAAGCAAAATATTTGAAGGTGAATCTTTTATATTGGAACCATGTGAAGCGTGGAAATTTGGACCGGTTTTTCCATCTGTTTATGAAAAATATAGAGAGTTTGGTAAACAAGGAATAAAACTCAATTTGTCGAAGGATTATATAAGTGAACTGCTTTCAAAAGAGGAAAAAACAGTTACTGATTTTGTAATGAATATATTTGGAATATATAATGCATGGTTTTTAAAAGATTTAACACATCTTGAGGAGCCATGGATTGTTGCCAGAAAAGGTCTGGCAGAGGATGATGCAAGTAGAAACCAAATGGATGAAGAAATTATTTCAAATTATTTTGCAAAAATGAATCAGATGTATGATTTAAAAACAGCTGTTGGTGTAGAAGTATATATTAACCATATGAAAAAAGAAATGTAATGATGTTTTTGAGGTAAAGGCGGATAAGTTTATGAAAAATACACGTAGTATTAGTTATATAGGGGAAAAATATTATCAATTTGATAAAAACTCTGAGAAACTTATATACAAATATGTATGTCATAAGCATTTGAGTAGAGCTGAGCGTAAGAAATTATCTGATGACAATATAGGTTGACCACATTGGGGTCTGACCCTATTAAAGGAAGCTTTTATCAAGGAGACCGCTGGAAAAATTTCCATAGATGAGGATGCTGTCAATGATTTGCGCATAGGGAGTATCCCGTTTCTTTTTCCGGTTTTCTTCTGCCGCTTCGTTTGCGATAAAAATGCCGAAATTGTACAGAATCAGGCGGGAATAGATTACCTGTGTATTCTCAGCGGTTTTGATCTTAACAACGCGAAACTGCAAGAAATAAAGATGACTGTGGGGATACTTTGCGTTGATTGTCGGAAATGCGAGGTAATGCAAATCGACCAGATGGCGTCTTAAAGAAAACTTAAGTTGTATTCCGTAGCGGATATGTTACAATGTGGAAAAGAAAAATGTGTCAGCTCTATTGTTAAAAGGGCTGATAGGCAAAGGAGATATTCACACATTCCGATGTAAAGGATTATAATAAAACGATCAAAAACACCGGACTTGTCAAGAAAGGGTTTAAGAAGCTTTCGACAAAAAATCCGCAGTATGATGAGAACAAGATCATGGAATTGTGGAATAAAAAATATCCGGATTTTATTGGATACAATTGCCGCATTACCGCATTTGATCTGATGAAAGACAAGATCTCGGTGAAGGCAGATGCAAAGGTAAATGCGTCGAATCTGTTTATGGATCAGGATGCGCTTAAACATGCGCCGGCAAAGAAATTTACCAAGAAGCAGAAACATGCTTTTGAGACCTTGTATTCTACGTTAAATACGGCTTATACAACGGATGTTGATACACACATCAAAAAGCAGAAGAAAGCGTGGAAGCAAAATGAGGTAAAAATCTCTGGAACGAAAGCATCTCTGATTACGGTTGTATTTCATTCCAGTTTCGGGGAAAATGAGAATGAACTATTCATCGGTCATGCAGGTATATTGGTGCCAACGAAAGACAAGAAGCTGCTTTTTGTGGAAAAGCTGTCCTTTTCCCTGCCTTATCAGGTGCTAAAGTTTGATAACCGAAAGCAGTTGAAAAATTACCTGATGGGAATGTATGATACCTCGTGGGGACAGGAAGAGGCAAAGCCGTTTATCATGGAAAATACGAAAATTGTTTTGTAATAAGAAGGGACTGCTTGAGAAGTTCTCAATAATTTCTTAAGAATTAGAGCGCAAATCTTAAAGATATCTTCCTTTTTCAAACACAGGGTGTTCATATTCCTTTGCTAATCTATTATCATCGTAAACAACGACAAAATGTTAAAACTTAGGAAGGGAAAGGATATGAAACAGATAAACAGAGCAGCAGCGCAGATCACGCTTCTGGCAGCAGCGATCCTGATGATCGGATACGGTGCGATGCGCGGGGAGGCAGCCACGGTACTCTCAAAGGCAATCAAATTATGTCTGGAGTGTGTTGGAATTGGATAAGAAAAAACATAAAATATCACAGTTTCTGGCGCACTTTCGGGGATGGATTCAGGCCGTGGCAACGATTCTTACCAATATCCATCTGCCGAACTTCTTTAAAGGAGAGATTTACAGAGGGGATGCAAAGACCGTCTGTGTACCGGGACTGAATTGTTATTCCTGTCCGGCTGCATCCGGGGCATGCCCGATCGGTGCCTTGCAGGCAGTCATCGGCTCATCCAAGTTTAAATTTTCGTATTATATTACAGGATTTTTAATTCTGTTAGGTGTACTGCTCGGACGATTTATCTGTGGATTTCTGTGTCCGTTCGGTTGGTTTCAGGAGCTGCTGCATAAGATACCGTTTAAGAAATTTTCAACGAAAAAGCTTAAGCCGCTTCGTTATATAAAATATGGTGTGTTGTTGATTTTTGTTATTTTACTACCCCTTCTGGTGACAAATTCACTGGGAATGGGAAATCCGTTTTTCTGTAAATATCTTTGCCCGCAGGGAGTGTTGGAGGGAGCGATTCCGCTTTCGATTGCCAATGCAAGTATCAGAGCGGCCCTTGGCAAACTGTTTACATGGAAATTCGGTATACTTATTACTTTTGTAATCCTAAGCCTTATGTTTTACCGCCCATTCTGTAAATGGATATGTCCGCTGGGCGCAATCTATGCGCTTGGCAATAAGGTATCTTTTCTGCAGATGAAGGTGGATGAGGATAAATGTGTATCCTGCGGCAAATGTGAGAGAGCCTGCAAGATGGACGTGGATGTCACAAAGCATCCGAACCATACGGAATGTATCCGCTGTGGCATGTGTATAAAGGAATGCCCGACGGAAGCAATTCACTATCAATATGGATTTGGAACAGGTAAAACAAATTTGAAAGAGAATAAAGGAGAATAAAATGAAGAAATTAACAGTGATGCTGCTTATTGCAGCGATGGTACTCGGAGTAAGTGCGTGCGGAAATTCTGCTAACAAGGAAAATACAGCAACAGAGTCGCAGATGTCAACGCAGGAAGCAGAAGATCTGGATGCAAAGATTAATGAATTGACACAGAAAGAGAACAGTATTCTTGAAAACCACAAGGCTTTATGGGAGAAGGTATTTAACAGCATTGACAAATCAACTGTCAAGGATGCGACAGCTACGAATTACGGAGATTTTCTGGCAAACTCTTTAGACAAAATTAAGGATAAGTTTACCGATGATGAACTCAAGTCTTTGAAGGAAGATGTTGAAGAAATCAAAAAGCTTGAGGATGAGCTTCAGCCACTTCTTGAGAAGCAGAGTGCGAATGCATCAAATAAGGATTCCGGCAAAGAGGGAGCAAGCGTATTTCCGGAGTTTAAGGCAAAGGATCTGGATGGAAATGACGTGGACAGCAGCATCATTTCAAAGAATGCGGTCACGGTTTTGAATTTTTGGTTTAATGGATGTTCTCCATGCGTACAGGAGCTTCCGGAACTGAATAAATTAAATGAGGAGCTGAAGGAAAAAGGCGGACAGGTAATTGGTATCAATACAGATTCTCTTGACGGAAATGAGGATGGAATTGCTGAAGCTAAGAGTATTTTAGAGAAGCAGGGTGCAAAATATACGAATCTTTCCCTTGATTCCAACAGTGAAGCCGGAAAATATGCAACAAGCATTATGGCCTTCCCGACTACAATCGTGCTTGACCGTAACGGAAATATTATCGGAGAGCCGATCATGGGCGGTATTGATAATGACGAGTCATATAAGCAGCTGATGAAGACGATCAATCAGATACTGGCGGCTGATAAGAACTAGATAAGTTACTGTTCACACCTAACGGTGTTACCAGCAACGATTACAGCCCATTTAAAATGCCTCTACGAGGTATTTTAAATGGGCTGTAATCACTCAATAATTAATACTATGTCGCATAGCTTGACAACGTGGTGTCAAGCTTGCGTCTGAACAGTAACGAACAGATAGATTAAAGGGTAGTAAAAATATTTTAGGAATTGATAAATTGAATTCTGTCTGATACAATTGCTCGTGGGTGCTACCATAACGGTAGGCGGTTAGTCCTTCGGCAGAGGGACTGTGACCCTCTGATTACATAGAAACCCGTAAGGGAATCCAAGGAAAGGAGGGCTAAGCCATATGAGTATTGTTGACTTTATTGCAGTAGTAAGCTTCGGCTTAACCTGCTTTGGAATCGGATATTCCTTTGGTAAGGATAATAACAAGACACAAAAATAGCCGCCCACGTCTGGTAAACTAAGCGGCATTTTTGTCAAACTAATTTACTTGGGCTAACCGTCTATCGGTAGCACCCTTTCTATAATTATACTAACACTATATAACTAATATGTCAAAGAATTTATTTCGTAAGAATGTGAAGGTTGAGGACAAGGCTGTGGTTACTGGCAATGCGCGTGTACAGAACGCCAGAAAGGAGATTATCCGGGAAGAAAATGAGAAGGCGCAGACGGAATGATTCTGTAATTCCGTCACTTCATGGGAGATAAATGTTATAGTGAATTTATAGTGAATAGAGAAACGCGATAGCGTAGTAAGCAATAATTTCAGATGATCCAGGTTTGATCAGAGAGGAGAAGAATATGAACAACTATTGTATGATCCAGAACTCCAAAACGTTTGCATTTTCCGCAGAGAATCCAACCGGTGTACGCGCAGGTGGTTCCCAGGGCGGTGACTGCACCAAGCTTCGTCCGACCGTGATGATTCCTGCAGGGGAAACCGTAACTCTGGTAGATGCTGCAGGACCGGGTGTGATCCAGCATATGTGGTTTACCGGATATGTAGGGCACCATTTTATCATCCGTATGTATTGGGATGATCAGGAATATCCGTCTGTGGAAGCTCCGCTCTCTGCATTCTTCGGATGTGCCTATGATGAAAATTTCGTGGACCGGGATGGCAAATATCCGGTGTTGAATTCTGCCATGATGCTGGTAGCTCCTGGTCGCGGCTATAACAGCTATTTTGAGATGCCGTTCCATAAGAGAGCTCGGATCACGATGGAAAACCGTGGTGACAAGGATGAAAATCTCTATTATATTATCACCGGAGCTTATCAGGAGATTCCGGCGGAAGCTGGTTATTTCCATGCCACCTATCGCCAAGAGCACCCGGTTCAGAAGGGTCGTACCTACACAATCGTTGACGGAATCGAAGGCAGGGGACAATTTGTCGGTGTGACTCTGGCAACTGGTATGAATGGTAACAATACCTGTTGGGTAGAAGGCGAAGCCCGCATGTATCTGGACGATGATCCGTATCCGTCTATCCACTATACCGGAACTGAAGACTACTTCGGCGGTTCCTATGGATTTGGAAATGACATCATCATCAAGAGCTATCAGACCTTCAGCGGCTTATATACCGGCATGTATGCAATCTATGGAGACAACCGGGAATTCTATAACGGACAGCAGAGATTCCTGCTGTATCATTTCCATATTGCAGACCCGATCCGTTTTGAGAATAAGTTTCGTATGACACTCGACAACATGGGCTGGACCGGACCGCGTTACGATGATTACACCAGTGTTGCTTATTGGTATCAGACCCTGCCGTCCGCACCGCTGATGCCACTGCCGACAGATGCAGAGATGTGTATGAGATAATAGAACCAGATCAGAGATTTGCCGGAAAGGATAGAGGTATTATGTTACTGGAAGAGAAGTTTTTGGAATTTCATCGTTATGCCAGCAGCCGCAATCTGCCGCTGGAAGCTATCAGTGTCGGAGATGAGAACAAGGTACTCTGTGAGATGCACTACGCAGCAAATGCACCGAGAAATATTTATTCACATACCAAGAGTTTTACGGTAACAGCAGTTGGACTTGCAATAGAAGAGGGAAAACTAAGCCTGGAAGATCATGTGGCGGAAGTGTTTAAAGATAAACTTCCTTCAAATCCGGATCCAAATCTGGAGAAGATTCAGTTGAAACATCTGCTCTGCATGTCCAGTGGCTTTGGTAAGGCGCTTCTGATGAATGCGGACAGACGTTCGGGCGTCGGCGCACCGGATTATGAGAAATATATAATGGCACAGCCGGTTCCTGTGGAGCCAGGCAGTGCATTCTGCTATTCCTCTGCCGACAGTATTCTGGCTGCTCATATGGTAGAACGGGCCGTTGGCAAGCGGATGGGAGAGTATCTGTATGAGAAGGTATTCCAGCCCCTTGATATGGGATGGCCGCTCTGGGAGCATGATCCACAGGGACATCCGAATGGCGGCGGAGGTATGTATCTGACTTGTACCGAGATGATGAAACTGGGACAGCTCTATCTGGCTGAGGGTAACTGGAAGGGCGAGCAGATTGTCAGCAGGGACTGGGTGCAGGAGGTGTCCACCCCGAAATTTACCTTCGAGCCATCTGCAGATCTCTGGCATGTAGGATATGGCTATCAGTTCTGGATCAGTCCATATCCAGGATCCTATCGTGCTGATGGCGCATTCGGACAGATTACAACGATTCTCCCAGAGAAGGGATTGGTTGTTTCCATCCAATGTCCGGAGCGAGGTAATTTCGATCAGGTGAAACGTGCGCTGCATGAACATTTTCTGATGGAATTGTAAGAATAGACTTGCAACAATATGCTATAATTTGCCCAGAAACCGTACTTTTTACTACTAACAGGTAGTAACACTCTTGCGGGGATGGGAGAGGATCAGCTGGGCTGGTCCTTTTTCAGTGGAGTTAAACTTGTCTGAGTAATATGCTACAAACAAGTTTGTGGACTGAAAAAACCAAAATAAAAGTGCCGAAAAATACAAGACGCAAAACATTAAGCAAACGCAATAATTAAACGCAAAATATCGAATTGATTTGACTTTTTACGTTTTACTGAGGTATAATTTGCGTAAGATGAGGAATAATATTGCGAATGACAGGAGCTGATATATATATGAAAACTTGTAAAGAAAAGGCTTTAGAGTGGAATGTTTCTCCACGTTCCGTAAATGATATGTGCAAAAAAGGAAGAATACAAGGTGCAATAAAAGAAAAAGGATCTTGGTTAATTCCAAACGACTCTCCAAAGCCAAAGGATGGAAGAGTGTCTAATGGAAAATACATCAAGAAAAATATGGTTGCGAAAGCAGAAGTTAAATCATTACCAATCGGCATCTCTGACTATGTTCGTGCGCAGGAAGAATATTACTATGTCGACAAGACGTTATTAATCAAAGAATTCTTGGATCAAAAGCCATTGGTATCTTTGTTTACGAGACCAAGGAGATTCGGAAAGACCTTGAATATGGATATGCTCAGAGTGTTCTTTGAAATATCAGATAAGAATACTAGTAAGTATTTTGCCGATAAAAAAATTTGGCAATGTGGAGAAGAGTATCGTTCACATCAAGGAAAATATCCAGTCATATTCTTAACTTTTAAGGATGTTAAATTTGATACTTGGGACGCAACAATAGATAAAATAAGGGGACTACTTCAAGAAGAGTATGGAAGACATCAAGAGCTACTAAATAGTGATAAGCTCTCACAATATGAGAAGGAGTATTTTACAAAGATTATTAGCGCTACAGCTAATGAAGTGGAGCTTACTTCTTCGCTAGAAAGACTATCTAAAATGCTTGCTTCACATTATGATAAGGCTCCAGTAATTATTATTGATGAATATGATACTCCGATTCAAGAGGGATACTCTAAGGATTTCTACGATGAAATGATTGGATTCATGAGAAATTTCTTTTCAGGAGCATTTAAGGATAATAAGAATTTATCCTATGGTTTCCTAACAGGAATTTTGCGTATTGCTCAGGAAAGTATCTTTAGTGGTCTAAATAATTTAACAGTGAACTCCGTAATGGATGAAGAATACGATAGCTTTTTTGGATTTACAGAATCTGAAGTGAAAGCAATGCTCAGTTACTATGGAGTATCAGATAAAGAGGAGGAACTTAAAGACTGGTACGATGGATATTTGTTTGGTAGCGAAGAAATATATAATCCATGGTCTGTAATCAACTATATTTCCAAGGGATGCCTTCCTCAAGCATATTGGGGAAATACAGGAAAAAATGAAATCCTTGATGATGTACTAAGAGTGGCTACAGATGATATTACAGAAAGATTATATGACCTTTTGCAAGGAGAAAGAGTAGTTGCAAGAATTGATCAAAATGTGGTGTATAGATCGCTTGCGGAGGATCCAGCAAATATTTATAGCTTATTGTTGGTTGCTGGCTATTTGAAAACTCCTAAAAAGGAACTGCAAGCAGATGGTTCATATTTATGTGAAGTATCAATTCCAAATAGAGAGATTGCAGCTGTATATAAGAGTGAAATCTTGTCACATTTCTTGCAAACTGGAGCAATTACAAGGACTACAGCAAATAAGATTGCAGAAAGTCTTTATGCCAATGATTACAAGAAGTTGCAGAGCGCTATTGGGGAATATATGGATAAATCAATTAGCTTCTTTGATGGTGGAGCTGAAGGATTTTATCATGGTTTGATGCTAGGATTAATAGCATTAATGGATAATCAGTATAAGATTAAATCGAACCGAGAATCTAGAGATGGCAGATTTGATGTTTCTTTAATTCCAAGAGAAAAAAGGTATCCTGGTATTATTTTGGAATTAAAGTGGAAAGAAAAATTAAGCGATGTTGAGCTTGAAAAATGGTCTAATGAAGCATTAAAGCAAATTGGTGAGTTGCGATACGATTCTGAAATGAAAGAGGATGGAATTACGGAAATCTTGAAGTTTGGAATTGCTTTTTCGGGGAAGAAAGTATGTGTAAGAACTGAGTAGAACAAGAATTTAGTGCAAAGGAGACGATAGTATGTTTCCAACAATTAATAAAAAAGAAACAGGTGTTAATCTTCGAAGAATTATGGATATGAGAGGAGTAAAACCAAAAGATATTCAAGAATATTTAGGGTTTGGATGTGTGCAGAGTGTTTATCGATGGTTGGATGGCGTTAGTATGCCAACAGTCGATAATCTGTATGCAATTAGCAAAATGCTTCAAGTTCCTACGATGATAATGGAATGCCACTTGTGGCAATGCACTGGCAGCACCGTTTCAATCATATGGTTGGTAGATACAATGACATCTACCGGGTGCAGATGCCAAACATCACACCTCATGTATGCCGACACACGTATTGTTCAAATATGGCAAAATCGGGAATGAATCCAAAGATGCTGCAGTACCTCATGGGGCATTCAGATATATCGGTTACAATGAATGTGTACACACATATCGGATTCGATGATGCTGAGGAAGAACTGAAACGGCTGGAAGACTTCCGAAAGGCACAGGCGGAGGTTGAAAAGAAGGACGAAAAACCGATGTCACAGAAGATGTTTAAGGTGATTTAATATAATAAATGGATGACGCTCCGGCTTATTGTTGGGGCGTTTTATAAGGTTTTAGAATCTTGTAATATAGTTTGCTGTATTTTCAGAGATTAATAGATGTGATAAAATAAAATTAAAGATAAAAACAAGAAATGAGGAATGGATGTAATGGCAAGTGATATATTAAAAAAAATAATAGAACAAAAAATTGATATTTTTGCAGGTACATTTGGAGAAGATGCAAGTAATATTTTTACTCGCGACAAAAAACTATTTCATCCATTAGAGTATGGAATGTATAAAGAAAGATGCATCAAGGAACTGTTATCATTTGTATCAAGCAAAAGTGTTGGAATATCGGATGGCTTTTTGATTACATCAAAAAATAGTGTGAGTACACAATGTGATATAGTAATGTACGACAAAGATACAATACCATTAATAGATAATGGGATTGCACATTTTTATCCGGTCGAGATTGTGAAAGGAATTGGTGAAGTAAAGTCAACACTTAATAAGGTTGAATTTACGAAAGCGTTAGTTAAGCTTGCAAGAAACAAATTGTTATACCAAGAACGCAAGGGAAGATTGAAGTCGGAAGAGAGGAGATTTAGTGAAAATAGTGAAATCTTTTCGTTTTTGGTATGTAATAAATTATCGTTTGATATAACTAAAATTGATTTTGATGAAGTGTATAATGAAATATCTGATGTTAAGTGTAGGCACAATGTGGTTTTGAGTCTACAGGATGGAATTTTGACATATACCTTGAATTTTTCAGAACTTCCAACTAAACAGAAGGAACATTTTATTAATATGGGGGGAGATATTAAAGCGAATCCTGTTATATGGAATTATCCTCATCATACAGAAGAAGATGAATTTTATAAATGTTGCAATAATTTTATAAAAATAAATTATGATGATAAATATAAGCATATAATACATTTCCTAATTATTATTAAAGCTCTCTTGGAGGAGGGGTATGAATATGATTTCGATTTTGTAGAGTATTTAACTAATGATAAAGTAAAAATATTTAGTTAAATTGAAAAATTCCTCTCTTTAATGGCAAGCCATATAAAGAATGGTGATTGAGGAATTAAATATATTGTAAAAGTAGAGTGGAGGCGATTAAGTGTCATTACAGAATATTGTTCCTTATAGATTGCCTAATCATAAAAATAAAAGATTACTAGACCCACATGTGGTAATTGTAGGGGCAGGTGCATCTAGAGCCGCTTGTAAAATAGATAAAAATGGAAAAGAAGTTCCTTTGCTAAAGGACATTCATAAAATATTGGGTCTTACATCGGAATTGAAAAAATATAATTTTTCGGATGAACAGATGAAGGATTTTGAAAAATTATTTTCTGATATAAATGGAAAAGCTGAATATAGAGATTTGCAGGAAAAATTAGAATATGAAGTATGTGATTATTTTAGTAAATTGCAGATTCCAGATGAACCAACATTATATGATTACTTGATTTTGTCACTGACTGAAAAAGATGCAATAATATCATTTAATTGGGATCCATTTTTGATGCAAGCATATAAAAGAAATATATGTGTTGGTAATTTGCCTGAATTAATATTTCCACATGGTAATGCTGGAGTTGGCTTATGCTATGATTGTAAAATAAAAGGATATGCAAATTGTCTTTGTCCTAAATGTTTTAAAGAATTTGAGCAAATGCCATTGTTATATCCTATAGGAAAGAAAGACTATAATGGAAAGCCAATAATCGTTAATGAATGGAACTTGGCAAAATCTGTGCTGTCTAGGGCTGCAGGAATCACAGTATATGGTTATGGTGCTCCTGTTACAGATGTTGAAGCGGTGGAGTTGATGAAATCAGCCAGCCATTTAAGCCAAATGAAGGATATTGCACCATTTACAATTATAAATTTGGCAAAAAATGAAGATGAACAGAGAAAAAAATGGTCTGAATTTTATGATGTAAAAATGTTTCTGTATTGTAATAAATTTGAAGAAACGATGTTGTGGAGAAATCCTAGAGTGAGTTTGGAAACTTTGTTTGATGCGATTCTTCAGCAACATCCAAGAAGTGAAGAAAAGTCATTCAGAAAATTTTCAACACTAACAGAGTTGCAAGAATTTGTTAAGACAATTACAGAGTTTGATATGTGTATTTGAAAATCCTTAGTAGTAACCATTTCCCTTTTACTACCAATTTTACTACTAACAGGTAGTAATAACATGCCTAATTCTGCTCTGATTTGCCACAATCTGTAATTTCAGAGCATTTTACCATAATCTCAGAAACCCTTGCAAAACAGGGCATTCCGGGGCAAATCAAGGAGAAACAAAACTATGATAAAAGTATTATTCATCTGCCACGGCAGGATTTTCTGTTCAGAATGAAAAGTCTCAAATCGTCTTAAATACTTCTATAAATAGCATTTCTTGTGTTCCATTCTCAATTTTACCAATGATTTACCAATATTTCTGGAGAGTCAGACTTGCAAAACCAGAATGAGGAGATTAAAAATATGAGCAAATTGAAACCAAGAATAACGGAAAACGGAATTGATTATATCCTTGTCGGAGATTA
>ERZ772991.917-NODE-917-length-31164-cov-5.920537_pt1 | contig 31164 bp, 28 predicted proteins | sample MGYA00511128_ERZ772991 | MGnify/ENA primary metagenome ERZ772991 (study PRJEB29015, sample SAMEA2737655) | human gut metagenome | biome: human gut; feature: human-associated habitat; material: faeces | place: China | collected 2012 ... | reverse complement strand
ATCCGAAGTTCCGCAGGAACTTCTAATATGAATCCGATAGGATTCATTATATCATCTTTTTGCGCTGCTTTCTGCGCACAATATGAACTCGTCAGAGTTCATTATACCGCAAGATCAGATCAAGAACAATATTGTAACTTCAGGCTTTTTCGGTAAATCCTGAGGTTGACACGATGTTTTCGGTAAATTCTGGGACAGACAACAGTTTCTGCAACCCCAAGGCGGCGTGATCTTTTCTTCTTTTTCGGGTCCAACGTGGCGTTTTCCTTCTTCCAGACCCAACCATAGCTTGTTTTTCGTTGTTATGTAAACTTCTTTCTCTCATGCTCGGGTCTAGCGCATGGAAAATGGGCTCCCAGACCCGGCTTGTCTCATTTTTCGGGTCTAGCGCACGAAAAATGGGCTCCCAGACCCGGCTTTTCTTCCTTCCCAAGTCCAGCGCACGAAAATCAGGCTCCCAGCCCCAACTTTTCTTCCTCCCCGCATCCAGCGCACGAAAATCAGTCCCACAGCCCGTCCAAAGCTTGTTTTCCGTCATTATGTAGACCTTTTTTTCACGCGCCACGCATTACAACGTTCCAAACGAATACCCCTGCGTCTGCGCCGCATCGATCAGATCTCCCAGCACCGCCGCATTTGTTGCCGACTCCGCATGCAGCAGATAGATGGCTCCCGGGTGCATCTTATTTTTCATCTTCTGCAGGCTTTCCGCCTGATCCGGCTGGTTGTCCACATCGTAATCCAGATAGGCAAAACTCCAGAACACGCTCTCGTATCCGCAGTTATTTACAACGGCGAGCGACTGCTCACTGAACTTTCCCGCAGGATAGCGGAACAGCTTCATCTCATAGCCAAAGGTATCTTTGATATACTGTCTTCTTTCCTCTTCTGTGGAAGATGCTATCTCTGGCGGTCTCATACTGCACCTACTTTACCAGACCGGAGTTGCTTCTGTATTCTTCATTGATCTCGCGCAGTTCCTTCTCGCCATTGATGTATGGCTCGTAAAATGCATCAACAGAACCGCCGCCTAAATTGTCACAGCCATTGCAGAAATCGCAGGCTCCCCCGCACTGGTTCAAGCCTTCCTGTACTATGCGGATTCTTTCTTCTCTTGTGGTGTCTTTGATCAGTATGCTTTTTATTTCCATGATTTTCTCCATAAATTTCTTTTTTAATTTTCAACAACAATCTCCCAGTATCCATTCTTTGGCGAGCCATGTCGAATAAGAATACCGTATTCTTTTAGTTTTTTTATATTCTTTTCTACATTTCGACTACTGATTCCTAATTGCTCTGCTAATCTTACTGCGGACAAATTAGGATCATCAGAAAGAAAGTTAAGAATTCTCTTCTGCGTATCGTTCAGTTCAATATGGCGATTCTTCTCCGTCCCTTCTCCGAACTTTCTCCGTCTCTTCTCCGTCCCAATTCTAATTCATCTATGAAATCAATTCTTTCTCGCTTTGTCAAAGAATTCTTTCTGAAAAGTTCTACACGAAACATATTATCAAATTCCTGAATTCTCGGCTTTGGAAGTCCATACTTTTCTGCTGCATTTAGAATTCTTTTAATTCCACTGCCCCATGCCTCTATAAGCCCCATCTGGCTGAATATGTTAGCAATTCCTTTGTTTCTGATTTTTGAATGACCATTCATAACTTCTTCATAAGTCAGTCCATTATATAAACCTCCCGGAGATGTTACTTCCAAACGATCATCATAAATCGCAACCTGAATACAAGATTCATCTAAAATATTTCGGTGGCAATGGGCATTAATAATCATTTCCCGGATTGCTTCTGGTGGAAGCTCATATTTTTCTTTTCTCACTAATCCCTCAATCGTTGCTCCAAGCCTTATATTTCTCAATACAAAATCTACCGTTTCCTATATCTGTGTATATATAGGACCTGTAAACTCCCGCTTATCTAAAAATACTGCTGGACCCGTCCCCTTAAATACAGCACATTGTGTTTTAGAAAACGGAAAATACCCGGATGTCAGCAACGCATAGGCATTTGTCGCCAATAATTGTCCCTCACTCTGCTTGAGAATCTTCCAATTAATAAGCTACTCCTTCTTAACAGAATATTCTGACATTCCCGCTTTTTTCCGAAAAACTTCGATATCCTGACAAAGTTTTTCTGTCGCTTCTTCAGTAACTGTATATCCCACACATGTAAGTTCATCCCATGAAATTCTAGCACCCTCCATTTCCAGTTCTTTTATCTTTTCTGGAAATGCCTGTCTGGATGTCCCTGCTACACGTATATAGGTACCATTTTCTTTTCCCTTTGATTTCAGATAATATGGTCGATTTTTTCCAGCCTCGACAGATACTATAATAATCGTCTTTCCTTCCACTGTCTGTGGTTCAATATCTGGAATGATCTGTGGCATACATGAATCTGAAACTGCAGTTGCTATCGCATCCATGGTCTGAAATAATATATCATTTTCCACACCAATAACCTGATGGTTTTTATCATCTACACCGACAATCAGCTTGCCGCCCTGCGTATTAGCAAAAGCTACGATTGTTTTCACGTACTTTTCACTTTTGTCTGGTAATGAAACTTTAGACTCTATATTTTTTGATTCACCGGAAAACATTGTACCTTTTACCATTCTGTCACTCCTATTCAATCTACAGTATAAACAATAGAATGCACGCTCCGCAAACATTCTATTGTCATGAATTAGCCTGCATCACTAACAATAGTATACCTCTTATCAGGCTCATAAACCACTTTTTCTCTTTCTCAATCATTGGGGTTCCTATCCAGAATAATATCACCTTATCACAGATACTTCTTCACCTGCTCTGCCGCTTCCTCCATTTTTACCTGTGTCTGAAGCGTCTTGTCACGGGAAGCCACCTCGACGACTCCCTGTTTCATATTTCTCGGGCTCACAATAACACGGAGCGGGATACCGAGCAAGTCGGCATCGGAGAACATGACACCGGCACTCACGGTTCTGTCATCATAAATAACCTCGATCCCCATCTCCTGCAATTTCTCATACAGATCATCCGCAAACTTTCTGACTTCCTCATTGTCCGCTCTTACCGCACAAAGATGAACCTGCCACGGCGCGATCGATTTTGGCCAGATCGGTCCGTACTCATCATGATGTGCCTCGCAGACAGCGGCGGCAAGTCTGCCGACACCAATGCCATAACAGCCCATGATTGGTGTTTTGCTCTCTCCGTTCTGATCCACATAAGTCATCTTCATGGCTTTCGTATATTTATCTCCAAGCTGGAAGATGTTTCCGACCTCGATTCCTCTGGAAATACGGATCGTCTTTTTTCCGCATTTCGGGCAGATACCGCCCTCATATGCCTTTGCAAAATCATGATATTCTGCATCCGGCACATCTCTTTGCATATCAAGTCCCTTATAATGGTACTCGTCCTCATTTGCACCACAGGAAAGGTTATTTCTGTTTTCTAATGATCTGTCATATAAAACGATGGCATCTCCATTTATTTTCAGTCCGACCGGTCCGATATAACCTGCGTTTAATCCGCACTCTTCGGTGATGATGGCTGGATGTATCTCATCTTTCAAATAGTTGACCAGTTTTGTCTCATTAATTTCAAGATCGCCGCGGATAAATACGACCACATAGGTGTCATCCAAATTTTTCTGGTATACAACTGCCTTACAGGAATTGCAGGTTTCATCCCCGAAAAATTTACAGATATCCTCGATCGTATGAATGTCCGGCGTATGCACTTTTTCAAGTTCTGCGGACACTGCATCTCTTGCTATATCAGAGATATTTTCTGCCGCTTCCATATTTGCGCGGAAATCACATTCATTACACAGCACGATAGAATCCTCACCGACCGGGGTAAGAAGCATGAACTCATGGGAAAGGCTTCCACCCATCATACCGGAATCTGAAGCCACCGATACGACCTCCGGGATGCCTGCTCTCTCAAAAATACGCTCGTATGCTTTGTGGCATTTTTCGTAGTACTGGTTTAAATCTTCCTGACTGGTGTGGAAGGAATACGCATCTTTCATTGTAAACTCGCGCACGCGGATCAATCCGGCTCTCGGTCTTGCCTCATCCCGGAATTTTGTCTGGATCTGGTAGATCATAAATGGGTATTTGTTGTAACTTTTGGCGTATTCGCGCACTAAATGTACGGCAGCCTCCTCATGTGTCATTCCAAGCACCATCTTTGCATTGTTCCGGTCAGTAAAACGTAATAATTCTTCTCCCACGCTCTCATAACGGCCGGATTCTTCCCAAAGGGATGCCGGCATCACAACTGGAAATGATACTTCCTGTCCGTCTAATTTATCCATCTCCTCACGCAGGATCTGCTCGATTTTGTGTGTGATCCGTTTGAGTGGAAGGTAGGAAGAGTAAATGCCGTTTGCCATGTATTTCATGTAGCCGCCTTTTACCATCAGGGCATGGCTGTCGATCACGCAGTCTGCCGGTCTCTCACGAAAACGTTCTCCGATTAATTTTTCTAATTTCATTGTCTGCCTCCTTTTTGTTTGCATAAATGGAAGATGATGATATCAAAAGATGTGTTTTTCATCTTTTGATATCCGAATCCTGTACATTAAAAAAGTCCCAAGCTGCAACTAAATACAGCTTAGGACGAATTATCTTAATCCGCGGTACCACCTAATTTCAGGATGTTCCTGCACTCCGGTACAAATTTTCATTGATACCTTATCTCTGTAACGGGAGAACCCGGCATAGCCTGATGTTTCCATTCGGTATGCAGCTCCATGACCGGTTCATCATGTTCCGTGAAAGACTCGCACCTGCCGTCCTCTCTCTGGACACTTTCCATGATTACTATTTCACTTCCTCGCATTAACCGTACTTTAGCATTTTGTGCGCGGATTGTCAATCCTGATCCTGCACAAATTCTTCCCGCATCGGTGTAAAAATATCTAAGAGGATTCCCTCTTTCAGGCAGACACAGCCGTGCTCGATGGAATCTCTCTTTAACAGGGCATCACCAGGATTTACGATCTTCTTTTCTCCGTTGATTGTAAATTCAAACTGACCAGACACCACATAGGTGATCTGAGTGTGCGGGTGATGATGCAGTGCACCGATGGCACCTTTTTCAAAATGATTCTCCACACACATCATCTCATCGGCGTACGCTAATATTTTGCGCTTCACGCCCTCGCCGCAAACTTCTGCATCAATTTCATTGTTAAAGTTCCAGATCTGATTTTTTTTCGTTTTCATATGAAATCCCCCTCGTATAATATTATTGATTTTGTTTTTTCAGATAACGCACCAGCGCTAAAATACAGACCATATCGATAAACACAACGACCACGATCGATCCCATTCCATAAAAGATACCTGCTGTCTCTGCGATCTTCCCAATGATCGACGGCATTACGATCGAACCGATACTTGCAATTGTTAAAATAAAACTCCACGCGATCGGATATTTTTCAATGAGATTTCCTGCAAAGGAAACCGTCGTCGGATAAATTCCCGCCATGCTGTAACCGAAACCCATGATACCGATCACGATCCATACGGTACTGCGGCTGAATAACAGTAAAAAGAAAAAGCATACAAGTCCTACGCCCATGATCGGCAGCAGTTTTTCTTTTTGCATTCTGGTGGACAGCCAGGCTGTCGTCAGACGTCCTGCTAAAATCATCACCCAGAGTACACTCGCCGTCATCTGGGATAGGGATGCCGGCAGAAATCCTGTATCCTTAAAATATGTGATCATCCATCCGATGACACCCTGCTCCGCGCAGAGATAGAAAAATAATGTTGCAACGCACAGATAAAACAGCGGTTCTGAGAAGAATCCGAAACTGCCGCCTTTTTTCTCTTTTTCCACCCGGTCATTTTCCATTGGGATCATTGCGTATAAAATCCAGCTTAAAATTCCCATCGCAAGCATAAAATAACACGCTGTGATCCAGCCGGATTCCCCTGTTGCCGTAAACAGTGTCAGAAGAATCGGGAATAAAAATGCCCCGACAGAGAACATCGCATGCAGTCCATTGATCGTCCATGCTTTTCCCGGTGCTAAACTGTTGATTGCCGTGTTACAGAAATTACTCGTTGCTCCTCTCGCAACACCTGTCAGGAAAAATGCCATTGCAATGCACCAGTTGTGATTTCCGAAAATGATCAGCACATACGAAAGTGCAAAAAACAGATTAAAAAACAAAATACTCTTTTTTCTTCCAATCGCGACCGGCAGCAATCCTGCGGTAAAACTAGAAAACAGATTTCCCACAGAATGCAGACTTACGATCAATCCGCAAAATGCATAATCTAGTCCTCTTGCATCCCTGATAAAAGGAAGCAGGGATCCAATCGAAAGTGCCAGCATTCCATTCAGCAAAAAAACACTGTAGTTGCATAAAAACTGTTTCTTTTTTATTTTATCCTGTAAAAAATCCATCTGTTTCTCCTCACTCATTATTTTCTTCGATAATCTGTTCGATCACGTCCATGTAGTCCGCGCAATACTTTTCATACACGCCCCTGACCGCCTCCTGAAAACGCTTTTTTTCTGCCGCAGAAAGTTCTACCACTTCCACACCCTGTTTCAAAGCGATCTCCTTAGAATCCGCCTCACGTTCTTTCCACAACTTTCTCTCATACAGCGCAGATTCTTTTGCGCACTCTAAGATCATCTGACGGTCATCTTCCGAAAGCTTGTTCCATGTATGTTTCGAACAGATCTGCATCTCCGGTACCCGGTTGTGTTCATCAACTGTATAATATTTCGCCACCTCATAATGATTCATCGCTTCATAAGAAGGCCAGTTATTCTCCGCCCCGTCCACCGTTCCACGCTCTAATGCGGAATAAACATCCGCATAGGGAATCGGCAGTGCCGTCGCGCCAAGTGCCTCCACCATATCGACCATCACCTCCGATTCCTGCACACGGATACGCATACCTGCCATATCCTCAAGACAGGTGATCGGCTTTTTAGAATTATAAAAATTTCTTGCTCCCGCATCATACCAGGAAAGGCCAATCAGTTCGCTTTTACTCACTTTCTCCAAAAAGTCACTACCGATCCTGCCATCTAACACTTTCCACATATGATCCGAATCAGAATACAGATATGGCATCTGCAAAACATTTAATTCCGGTATGTACTCTGCTAACTGCGACAGGGAAACCCTTGCAAAATCAATGCCTCCATACTGCATCTGTGCGATCACACCGCTCTCTGCACCAAGTTCCCCCTCTGCCTGAACTAAAATCTTTATTCTTCCGCTGCTCTCCCTCTCCACCAGCTCGGCAAACTTTTTTGCCCCAAGTGTTGTCGGATAATCCTCCGTCTGGTTCTCCGCATAGGACAGGACAAATTCGGGAGCTCTCACGCTGCGCAGCCTGTGATACAGAAAAAATCCAGCGCTCAAAACCACTGCCGCAAACAAAATCAAGATTCGTCTTTTTTTCATTTATCCCAATCCTCCGGCAGTGTTCCCTTTGTTCATCTGTTTTAAAATCTCCATGCGGTATTCCGTAGGAGTACTTCCCATGGCACGCTTAAATACTTTTGCAAAATAATTAGAATCCCGGTATCCCACATTTACGCTGATATCTTTTACATTGATACGGACATCGGCAAGAAGCTGCTTTGCCCTCTCCAGCCGGTACTCAGTCAGATATCCAATGAAACTTTTATCAAAACACTGTTTGAATATTTTGCAGAAATATGCGTCTGAATAATTCATCTCCTCTGCTACACTCTGTAAAGAAATATCTTCTTTATAGTGCATGTCAATATACTGTCTGATATTTTCTGCCACAGCGCTCATCCTGACATTGCCATTTTCCAGTTCTGCATCCTTCTTTTTTTCCTGCATATCCACAGGCTTTTCCCGGACATTTTTCTGCGATCCATCTGCCTTTTCCTCAAGCAGCCGTATTGCTTCCTCAAGCACCGCCACCAGTTCTTCCTCAGTCCCTGGTTTCAGCAGATAATCCAGTGCATGTACGGAGATCGCACGTTTTGCATAACTGAATTCATCAAATGCAGTCAGAAAAATAATGCTGCAATCCCTGTCTTCCTCCCGGATCTGCTCCGCTGCCTCCAAACCATTCACACCCGGCATCTCAATGTCAAGCAGCGCGATCTTACAATCTTTTTCTGTAAAAAACTTTGCCGCCTCCCTGCCGTTTACGGCTTCCACAACTTCTAACTGTCCGGAAAAATATTTTTTTATCGTTCTCCCCACAATCATTCTCTCTATCGGCTCATCGTCCGCCACCAACACACGGTACATCATGCTCCCCCACTTCCTTATGTCTGATCTGTATTTTTACCACAGTCCCCACATCTTTTTTACTGTAGATTTCTACATTTCCATCCTGATACATTGCACGGATCCGCCGGAAAATATTGCCAAGGCCAATGCCTGTCTTTCCATCTTCTTTTTCCAGTTCTCCCCGCAGATGCATAAGTGCTGCTTCGTCCATTCCAAGCCCGTTATCCCCAATGGTAATAAACGTAAATCCATCTTTCTGCCAGATATGTACCCGGACAGTCCCACCTTCTTCTTTTTTCGAAAGTCCATGAATGATGGCATTTTCCACCAGCGGCTGAAATGTAAATGCCGGAACAATGACTTTATCTGCATCCACGCTGCAATCCTTTCGGTATGTGATTCTGTCTCCGAAACGCATCTGCTGCAGATACATATAATCTTCCATAATTTTTAATTCCTGTGACAGGCACACCTCCGTGTCCTGATTTTTCAGGTTATAGCGGAAAAGTGCCGACAATGCACGGATCATTTTTTCAGTAGTTTCCGCTTCCTCAAGGCTTGCCATTCCACCGATGACATTTAAGGTATTGAACAGAAAATGCGGATTGATCTGGCTTTTTAGAAGTTCAAGCTTTGTCATCTCCAGACGCTTTTCCGTCTCTAACTTTTCAAGCTCCTCCTCATGCAAAAGATCTAAGGTCTTTCTTTTTTCCTCCAGTGCCTGAATGTACTCTCCTGTGGCGTATTTCATTTTATTGAACGCCCGGACCAGTTCACCAAGCTCATCCTTGTTGTCCACCTCAACATCCCTGATAAAGAAATCATTTGCAGCAATTTTCTGTGATGCATGTACCAGTTTAAAAATCGGTGCCATGATCGTTTCTTTCATCAGTGCCGCCATCTCTGCAATTCCAAAAAGAAGCAGGATTCCTGCAAAAATTACCACCAGCGGAACACTGATCAGTGTCGGAACTTTTTTCTGGTACGAAACATCTCCCTCCTCGATCGTATAATTCATAAGTGTTCCGGCATAATCCTTTAAGTAGTCCTGCATGTCATAAACTTCATACAGCCTGCTGACATAATCTGTCACATTATCTTCCATGGACAGGATTGCATCTCTTTTAGTGCAATAAACTTCATAGCTGCTGCGGATCGACCATGTTTTTGCATAGCGGAGTTCCCCGATCCTGCGATACTGGAATGGCAGATCATAAACCGCATGTTTTGTACGTTTCATGGAACGCTCTAACGCTTCTTTTTTCTCCGTATCCGGATTTCTCATATAGCTTTCAAACAGTGTGCTCTCCTGCTCTAATGCCTGGATCAGTTCACTGCACTTTGCATTGTCCTGCAAAATACCATTAAAATCGGTCAGTGAAAACCGGACAACCCAGACATTAAAAACAACGGAAAGCAGGATGGCCACACAGACCATCCCGGTAAACACTGCTATTTTCTTTTGAATGGTAAGCTCCTGCCACCACTTTTTTATCCTTTTCTTCAAGCTGTTTATCCCATCCTGCTTCTTTCTCCATTTAGCTGTCTGATCTGCCAGCCCGCATACACTAATTCGTCTCTGCGATCCTTTCTTTTGCAAATGCAAAAAATGGTTCTTTCTGTGCTCCCAAAATACGGTTTGTAAGCATATATCCATGTCTTGCATCGGAAAAAACGATCATCATGCCAGGCTCGTTTGCCACCCGCAGCTTTTTCCATCCAATGCTTTCCTTTTCTTTCCCCACAGTCACATGGAGTCCCGCATCGTCAAAGGAAAGTTCTACATCTTTCGGCATCGTTTTTGCCTGCCCTTTGGCTTTCAGATAGATCGCGATCGGCTGGATCACCGGAAACAGCAGACATCCAAAGAGCATCAGCATCTGCATCAGATCCCCTGAGGTACGGAAAAATTTTGCTGTAAATAAAATCATCGCCACCGTAAAGACCATGTTGCAGACTCCCGCCACCGAACGATATGTCCGGCTCATTGTCAGTTTCCAGAAATCTCCTGCGGTCACTTCGCTCTTAAATTGATATGTCATGCCATTTCCTCCCGTAATTCTAAAATCATCCGCCGTAGCCGCCAAATACTCTCGGTAACAGAAGGCTTACTTCCGGAATGAATGTAAGTAACATTAATACAATGATCATACAGATATAGAATGGAAGTGTTGCCTTTACGACACGTTCCATTTTTACACCGCTGACTGCGGAACCGATAAATAATACGGATCCAACCGGTGGTGTCAAAAGACCGATACCACAGTTTAATACCATGATGATACCGAACTGTACCGGATCAATGCCGATTGATGTTGCGATCGGAAGTAAGATCGGTGTTGCGATCAGGATGATCGGTGCCATATCCATGATACAGCCAAGGAACAGAAGAATCAAGTCAATTAAAAGTGCAATCACGATCGGGTTTGTTGAAAATCCTACGATCGCATTTGCTACCATATCCGGTACATGTAATGTGGTAAGGCAGTAACCGAAAATACTCGAAGTAGAAATCAGGATCAATACGATCGATAAGGTATCGATACACTGTTCTAAACATTTCCATACACCTTTCCAGTCAAGTCCTTTGTAAATATATACACTGACAATCAGGCTGTAAAATACAGCGATTGCTGCGGACTCTGTTGCGGTGAACCATCCGGCAACTACACCGATAACTACGATAACAACCGCTGCAAGTGCCCAGATAGAAATACCAATCTGCTTCAATAATCCCTTAAAGCTGAACTTATCTCCCTTTGGATAATGTTTCTTCTTTGAGATAATGTAAGAACCTACCATCAGGGAAACTGCAAGTAAAGCACCCGGCAGATATCCTGCAAGGAATAAACTTCCTACGGAAATACCACCTGCTGACATTGCATAGATAACCATGTTGTGGCTTGGCGGAACCAAAAGTCCCTCACAGGAAGAAGTAATGGTAACTGCGGTAGAAAAATCATCATCATATCCCTGATCTACCATCATTGGGATCATGATACTTCCGATAGAAGCAGTATCAGCAGATGCAGAACCGGAAATTCCACCGAAAAAATAAGATGCTACGATATTTACCATTGCCATACCACCGGTCATCCAACCGACGCAGGCATTGGCAAGTGCAATCAGTTTTTCTGATATACCACCGGTACCCATCAGTACACCCATCGTGATAAAGAACGGCACTGCCATCAGACTGAAAGAACTGATTCCTTTTACCATCTGCTGACAGATCGTGGTAAGCGGCAATCCCTGTGTCAGTAAACAAAGTAATGATGACAATGCAACTGCATATGCAATCGGAAATCTAAGGAGTATCATTACTAAAAAGCTGATCAGCAATACTGTGATTGCAATTCCTTGTGCGCTCATTATTTTTCCTCCTTTACAAAAATTCCTTTGATATGGTTATAAACTGCTTCAATCTCAAATACCACCATTGCAATTCCTGCAAGTGGGATTGGGAAATACATCCAGAATTTTGAAACACTTGGCATACTTACATAATTTCCTTTTGCACCGATCTGGACTGCATAGGAAAATCCTACTGTAATCATTACCACACCAAGGATTAATACTGCCACATCTGCTAAAATATCCAGTGCACGGATCACGGATTTTGGCAGATACTGGTCAAATGCCGTCATACGGATATGTGCATTTCTTCTGATTGCAAGTGCTGCGGACAATACTGCCATGTAGGACATCAGTGTCAGAACGACTTCCTCGCTCCATGCCGGATCCGGCACAAACGGAACGTATCTTCCGACAACGCAGACGCTTGTGATCACAAGATCTGCCGTCAGCAATAATTTACATATGAATAAAACGATCTTATATGTAATGTCATATGCCGGTTTTATTTTATCAACGGTCTGAAAAAATTTTGGCATAAACTCATCTTCCTCCTTTAAAAATAGCCATCTTTAGAAAAGGAGCACAGAGAGCAGGTATTCTCTCTGTGCTCCTTTGATACATCAGTCTTTTAGTTTGCCATATCAAGAATCTGCTGATATAACTCTTTGTTATCTTTTGTTGCCTCTTCGATCACATCTTTACATGCATCCTGCCATGGTGTGATATCCTCTACTTCAACAACGTTGCATCCATCTGCTTTTAACTCGTCTAAGATCTTGTTTTCTGTCTCCTCAGAGATCTTGCGGTTGTACTGGGAAGCGTACTCACCAGCTTCTGTTAATACATCCTGCTGTTCCGGTGTTAATTTATCCCATGCCTCATCTGTGATAACTACCTGAATTGCTCCTAATGTATGTCCATCTAAGATCAGGTTGTTTGCAACTTCCGGGAATGCATTTGCCTGATAGTTTGCGATCGGCTGCTCTGCTGCATCAACAACACCTGTCTGTAATGCGGAGTATAACTCACCCATAGCAACAACGGTCGGGTTTGCTCCAAGTGCCTCAACCATGCCCGTCATGATCGGGTCATTTGATACACGGATCTTCATGCCTGCAAGATCTTCCATTCCGGAAACCGGTTTTACGGTAAAGAAATGACGGAAACCTTCCTCTCCGTAGAACAGTCCGCGGATACCGCTTCCATTCTCATGCGGCTCAAGTAAAAATTCCTGTGCCAGATCTGATGTAGCGAAATTCCAGAAATGATCTCTGTTTACGAATGTGAACGGTACAGATAAAAGACTGGATTTTTCTCCGCCGTAGCTTGTCAGTGCGAATGCAGAGATACGTGCCATATCGATCGTACCGCCGCCGCCAAGCATGGTATCTAAGACATCTGACTCAGCTCCTAATACACCGTTTGCCTGAATATCGATCGTGATGCTTCCGCCGGAAAGCTCTTCGACTTTGTCTTTGAAAGCGGTTGCTGTCTGTCCAACGATGGTTCCCTCTAACGGGTTAACCTCTGCATAAACCAGTGTGACCGCCGGTCCGACCGGTTCTGTTGCGCTGTCCCCTGAGGATGCTGCCTCAGTTGTTGTTTCTGCTTCTGCTGCATCTGATGTTGCGGACGCATTAGATGTTGATGCTGCATTTGTTGTTCCGCCGCTGTTTCCACCTGTATTTGGTGACTGTAAGCCACACGCTGTCATGGAAAATACCATTGCTGCACATACGATTGCGGATAAAACTTTTTTCTTCATAAGAAACCCTCCTGTAATTGGTTAATTTGTTTGCTGCGCTGCCCCTCTTTGCCGCTGCAACTTTATGATTTAATTATAGGCAGAATCTTGTACAAAGAAAACCGTATTATTTTTGTATTGTTAGCACATTCTTAACATTTTTTAGATTTTATTAATATTTTCTTGATATTTTTGTACAGTATGTAGATATTTTTTTGCTTTTTTATATGTGAAACTAAACAAAATCCTATACATCATCATTTCTTCTCATCCAAAAGCATCACACCCTCCGCCGGATTATGGTCGATTGCACCAGCTATCGGTGATGCAACACCTTTTGCCCAGTGCCATGCAAGCGCGATCTGCTGCATTTTCACACCGTGACGTTCCGAAAGTTCATGCACTCTTGTGACGATAATCTGTCTGGATTGAAATATACCTTAGAGGCGCTTACAACTTTGTCACGGGCAATATTCTTTTTGAGCGCCTGTCCTGAATATTCCTCGCGCGTTCCTGCGGAATATCCGTTTGCCGTACTAAAAAAGCATTACCACAAGTCCTAAAATAACCAGTATCACACCCGTTGCACGGTTTAAGGTCTTCGGCGTTGCTTTGTTGGCAAAAACAGCCGCGATTCTCGCCCAGATCAGGGTAAATACAACACACAAAATCAATACGGTCCAGTCCGGTGCACCACCGATTGCAAAGTGCGAAGCCGCTCCGGTAAGTGCCGTAAAGGTCATGATAAACACACTCGTTCCAACGGCTGTCTTTAATTCATATCCAAGCACAGAGGTCAGGATCAGAAGCATCATCATGCCGCCGCCCGCACCGACAAAACCACAGATAAATCCTATGAGGACACCGCATATAACAGACTGCACTGCCCGCTTCTCCGCCGACACTCCCTGCATCGCCTCTTTTGTGGTCATGACCGGGCGCACGATAAATTTAATTCCTAAAAGGAATGTCATAAAGACTGAAAAGTTCCCCATGGCCGCAGATGGGACCAGACTTGACACATAGCTTCCAAAAACGGTAAATAAAAGTACGCTTACCATCATGATGATACCGTTTCGGATATCGAGATTTTTATTTTTTCCGTATGTATACGCCGACACCGCACTTGCAAGAACGTCCGAGGATAATGCGATTCCCACCGCCATATACGGATCCATCCCTAGAAATGTGATCAGCATTGGACTGATGACCGCCGCGGCGCTCATTCCCGCAAAACCGGTTCCAAGCCCTGCCCCCATACCTGCAAAAAAAGTAACGATTATTGTAAGTAACATGTTCATGTCAGTGCTCCCCTTTCAGCATTTCATCCAGATTCTTTTCCATCTGGTTGAGGATCTCTGCCATCTTTTTCCGTTTCTCCTCATCCACGCCAGACAGTATCTGTTCCACAAAATCCTGCTGCAGTTTTTTCCCGTTTTCGATCACAGGCTCTGCTTTTTTCGTGCAGATCAGCTCGACTTTTCTCCGATCACCCTCCACTGCTTTCCTCTCAAGGTATCCATCCCGCACCAACTTCTCAACATTGACAGAGACAAGGTTCGCCTTTATTTTCCGTACTTCCACAATATCACTCGCCGTTTTATAATCCGGGTTATTTGCCAGAAACATCAGTATATCAAACGCAGTCTGTGGCAGTTTCAGTTCCCTGCAGAGTGTCTTGCAGGTTGCACTGTACGCCAGTGACATTTTGTGGGCAAATTCAATACTCATATTTATCATGATCCGCCTCCATTTACTTCTTTTTTGTATTGTTCATTTTTGAAGTAATTATATAGCATTTTTCCAAAATGTCAAGACTGGATTTTTCTCTCTTAATCTTCCTCCCTTGTGATATTTCTCACCCAGATATACTTTTTATAATGCAGATAAACCGCCGGTATCTTCACGATCTCATCCAGATTGACAATGCAGTATACCACCATGACAGGGATTTTTAATGCAAGCGCTTCCAGAAATCCTTTGTGAGCAGCCGGTCTGCGGGAACAAACTACGTTTTCAGATTTGAATCACCCTGCCGGTCGTCGCATTCACCCTGTGCGAGATGGAGATCACCGTCCGATTCTCACTTACCCGCTTTAATGCCTGCAAAACTTCTTTTTCGGTCTGTGCATCCAGGTTTGCCGTGATCTCATCTAAAAGGAGCAGTTTCGGCTTTGCCGCCGCTGCACGGGCGATCGACAATAGCTGCCACTGTCCCTGTGAAAAGATTTCATCGGAACATGGCGTATCGTACCCGTTTTCCAGACTCATGATCGTATCCGAAAGCCCTGTCATCTGTGCCGCCGCACGGACATCCTCCATAGTGATCGACGGATCGTACAGCGTGATCTGCTCTTTTACCGTTCCCGGAACCATATGAAAAGCCTGCTCCACATAGCCAAAAAGATGCCGTTTCTCTGCATCCGGGATATCTTGTGCCGGAACTCCCTGTATCAGCACGCTGCCCTCCTTTGGCTCATAAAGTCCCAGCAGCAGCTTGAATATCGTACTTTTGCCTGCGCCGGTGCGACCGGAAAGTGTAACCTGTTCTCCTTCTTTTACCTGAAAACTGAGACCATTTAGCACATTTTGTTCTTCGTAGGCAAATGTCACATTCTGAAATTCCACAAATACGTTATCTTTCTTTTGTGTACTCTCTTTTCTGTAATCAGTCTTTTCCGGTAATTCTTCCAGACTGAAAAATTCATTGATCCTGTGCACGCCCGCCACAGCAGACTGTATGGTCTGGATCTCCATTCCAAGGCTCTCCACCGGGGAAAAGATCTGCGAAATATAGTTCATGACAGCGACCGCCGTACCAGCCGACATTCCAAACAGACTTAATACATTCGCATTGCCGGAAGCCGAAAAAAGCATGACAACCGCCACAACCACCGCATTCAGGATCAGAATGACTGGTGAATAGACTGCATCATAAAAATTTGTCTGCTCCATCGCCCGGTAGCTCTCGCCGATGCAGGTATCATAACGCTCTGCCATATAGTTTTCTTTGCCGAGACTCCGGATCGTTCTGATGTTGTGAAGCGTCTGCGGAACATGGCCCAGGGCACGGCTGACAGCACGGCGGTTTTCGATCTGCGCGGTCAGCATATTTTTCTGCACGATGCGCGTAAACCAGAACAGAAACGGCAGCAACACCAAAAGCACAATGGCAAGCCCCTTGTTCCGAAACCAGATGACGGCAAGAATACTGACGATCTTGCATGCATCGGAAAACATGCTGATAATGCCTGATGTAAACAGGTTTTCCACCGTATCAACATCCCCGACGAACCGGGAAACCACTGACCCCGGCTCCTGATGTGTCAGTGCATCTGCCGTCAGATCCGTATATTTATCCATCAGGCTGCTTCGCAGTGCGTGCGTGATTTTCTGCCCGAACACAATCAGCAGTCCTTCCCTTGAACTTTCCAGTGCCCCCATGAGCAGTGTAAATCCAAAATATGCAAAGATCAGATAAAATGATACCACATTTCCCGTCGTCATGGTATCTATAATAGTTCCAAGAATGAGCGGTGGAAGAAGCGCTGTCAGGATTGCACCGGCCACTGCACACACGATCCCGGCGGAAAGCCACTTCTGTTTTTTTATCGTCCGCCACATGACACTGCCTACATTTTTACTGCTATGCGTCCCGCTGTTCAATTTGCTGCACGTCCCGCTATGCATTATTCTGCACGCCCCCTTTCTTTTCTGCCTTGTTCTGTTTCAGCACATTTTCCTGCATTTACTTTCTCCGCCGTACTTCCCTTCGTCTGCTCCTCATAAAGTCTTGCATATTCCGGGTATTTTTCCATGATCTCCTCATGTGTGCCGACCGCCGCATGCCCATGCTCCATCCAGATCACCTGATCCATTTCCGGGAAAAGATAGAGTCTGTGGGATAACAGGATCACGATGCTGTCTGACGTCATCGCCTTTAAATTGGTATATACTTCCTGTTCCGTATTCCGGTCAAGTGCGGAGAAAGGATCATCTAAGATCAGCACCGGTCTTTTATGGCACAAAGTTCTCGCAAGTGCAAGACGCTTTGCCTGACCACCGGAAAGTCTGACTCCTCCACTTCCCACAACCGTGTCAGGTCCCTGTTCCATCTCTGCAACTTCTCTATCAAAACATACTGCTTTCAAATAAGTTTCTGTATCCTCATTTTCTCCCATCAGAATATTGTTTTTTATACTGTCATCAAATAATTCCGGGTCGTGTCCTAAATAACCAATGGTTCCGGTCAACACACTATTTCCCATCTCGTTTAACTCTCTGCCTGCAAAACGGATACTTCCCTGATAAGGATATTCGCACAGAAATGTCTTTCCAAACGTAGACTTGCCGGACGCAACGGCACCGGTAACACCAATGATCTGTCCCGGTTTTGCAGAAAATGTGATATCCTCATAAATATCTGTCCCGCCCGGATATGCAAAACTCAAATGGGAAACCGTAAGCTCTGCCTGTTTTTGCACTCTGCTTTCACTTTCATGTTCCACACATTTCATGAGGGGTTTGATCCTCTTCCAGGAAACCTGTGCCTTGTGAACTGCGTTAAAAAGTTTTGCCGCACTCGATGATTTTACCGAAAGTTTGGTAAAACAGGTAAGAAATGTGGTAAATGCCGCAACATCCCAGACTCTCCAGCCACTTCCAAGCACGTTTTTACTTCCAAAATATAAAATGAAAATGACACCCGCCATCGAGATGACACGGTAGATCGGCGGAAATGCCGCGCTCCATATATTCGCCCGCACCGCAGATTTTTCGTAAGCTGAAAGATTTTTCTCATACGCATCTTTTCGCTCCTGCTCGCATCCATAAACACGATAGGTGACCGCATTGGATGCCCGGTCTAAGGTGGCGGCACTTAAGATCCCGGACTGCTCCTTATAGGCTGCCCCGGTTCTCTGCACAATTCCTTTCATCTTCTCTGCCAGAAAATACGAAACCGGCGGGAACAGCATGCTTAAAAGCGCAAGTCTCCAGTCATAAAAGAGAAGCATTCCGGCATATGCAAGCAAAGCTACCCCTGTATCAAATATCTCCGTGGTAAATTTCCGCATGCCCTCCGCACAGTCATCCACATCCAGAATCGCTTTTGTCATGACATTTCCGGCGCCTTCCTCTTCCAGTTCTGCCCGGCTTTTATGCACAAGGCTGTCATACAGAACATGTTTCATGCGCCGGTTGACATTGTTTGCAAAACGTCTCACATAAAAACGCTTGATATATCTGGAACTCTGCACCACTGCGATTGCGATCACATAGGCTGCGACCAGTTTTCCCATATCAGGAAATCCTGCCCTGCCGCCAAGGATATCCACCAGACAGCCCGCCATTTTTCCCTCAAACCATGGTCCGGCAAGGAGTCCTAAATTGTAAATCAACCCGGAGACTGTCACCGCAAGAAGAACTTTCCACTCCATTTTAAAATAGGAAATCACATGGTCTGCCTCAAATTTTTGTTTTTCACTTCCAGCATTTTTTCTGTCGTACTTATCACTCATCTGACTCACCATCCATTTCCATCCTGTCGTCTGAACCGGACTGCACGAGTTTTGACACATCGCAAAACTCTGCCCGCCGCTGTTCCTTCGACCGCCAGTAAAGTTTATCTAACGTCTCAAGAAATGCCGCTTTTTCCTCCTTGGGCAGCTCCGCTAAAAGCCACTCATAAAACACGCTCTCAATGGACGCCTTTGAATTTTTTAACTGTTCCGCTTTCTCTGTCGCATACAAAAGCTGGCTTCTTCCATCCTCCGGGTTCGGTTTCCGGTAAAGATATCCTTTGCTCTCTAAATTAGCCGCACGCCTTGCAGCAGCCCCTTTATCAATCTTTAACTGCTCTCTGACTTTCGCCTGTGTGACGCCGGGATTGTGCCGGATGAAATGGATAAAATCAAATTCTGCCGTTCCGATTCCTTCCTCTTTCATCATCTTTAATGTAAACTTCCCCGCTTCACGCGCGATCTTTGTGATTTTTCTTCCTGACTCGTCCATTGCGATCTCCACTCCTAACCAACTCTGAAAATTAAAATCTAACTTATGACTTTCCCATTAGCATACAAAAAATAGATGTACCTGCATCTAACCAGATGATAGTACATCTATTTTTGTGTGTCAATTTATCTTTTTCTTACTTTGCACAGGAAAAAACTTTTTCCTGATTTGATTCATCAATGAAATCTTTCTTACTTCTCACTCCAGATTTTTCTATATTTCATAAAATAGTAAATACTCATGATCATACTGAGTATCTCGCCCGTTGTGATCGACAGCCAGACTCCGTCCATTCCAAGCAGATTTGGTAATATCAGTACCGGCAGCAAATATCAATATGCCAGTACACTAGCCCATGTTTCTGCTATTTTTACTCCATCTTCGGCAGCCCTGCAAATCCCACTGCAAGCTCTTCATCGGTCGGAATATAGTCTGTCATCTCTCCATTGTTAAACTTCTCATATGCAACCATATCAAAATAGCCGGTTCCGGTAAGTCCAAAAACGATAGTCTTTTCTTCTCCGGTTTCTTTACATTTCAACGCCTCGTCAATGGCAACACGAATCGCATGAGAACTCTCCGGTGCCGGAAGGATTCCCTCTATTCTTGCAAACTGCTCTGCTGCTTCAAATACAGAAGTCTGCTCTACACTCCTTGCCTCCATCAGTCCGTCATCATAAAGCTGTGACAGAGTTGAACTCATGCCGTGATAGCGAAGTCCTCCGGCATGGTTTGCAGATGGAATAAATCCGCTGCCAAGTGTATACATCTTTGCTAACGGACAGACCCTTCCGGTATCACAGAAATCATATGCATAGCGGCCTCTCGTAAGACTCGGACAGGATGCCGGTTCGACTGCGATAAATTGATAGTCTTTTTCACCACGCAGCTTTTCTCCCATAAACGGAGAGATCAGACCCCCAAGATTGGAACCGCCGCCTGCACATCCGATAATGATATCCGGCGTAATATCATACTTTTCCAGAGCAGCTTTTGTCTCAAGTCCAATGACTGACTGATGTAACAATACCTGATTTAACACACTTCCCAATACATAACGATATCCTTCTCTCGTCGTTGCAGCTTCTACTGCCTCGGAGATTGCACAGCCAAGACTTCCTGTTGTGCCCGGATGCTCTGCTAAAATCTTTCTGCCGACTTCTGTTGTCTCAGACGGTGACGGGGTTACACTTGCTCCATATGTGCGCATTACCTCACGGCGGAATGGTTTCTGTTCATAGGAAACTTTTACCATATAGACTTTACAGTCAAGATCAAAATAAGCACACGCCATAGAAAGTGCAGTTCCCCACTGTCCAGCACCTGTCTCTGTTGTCACACCTTTTAATCCCTGCTTCTTTGCATAATATGCCTGTGCAATCGCAGAGTTTAATTTATGGCTTCCACTTGTATTGTTTCCCTCAAATTTATAGTAGATCTTTGCCGGAGTCCCCAGTTTTTTTTCCAGACAATATGCTCTCACCAGTGGTGACGGACGGTACATGCGGTAAAAATCACGGATCTCCTGTGGAATATCGATGTATGGGTTGGTATCATCGAGTTCCTGTTTTACCAGTTCATCACAGAATACATGCCCCAGTTCCTCCGCGGTCATCGGTTTTAGAGTTGCCGGGTTCAAAAGCGGTGCTGGTTTGTTCTTCATATCAGCGCGCACATTGTACCATTGTGTCGGCATCTCATTCTCTTCCAGATAAATTTTATACGGTATTTTCTTTTCGCTCATCTTCTCCTCTTTTCCGCAACTTTTATCGTTACTTTACTGTTATGATTCTCTGATTCATGATTTTATCTATATTTTAGTATGTTAGCACATTGAAGTGTCGCAGTCAATAACTTTGGATCTTAATATCGGCATCGACGAAAGCCGTAACACCTGTTTACCCCAAATTGCGTTTCTTTTTATTCCACTCTTGCAACACTGCTGACACCCTCCGGCGTCCGCTGCTTTGTCACAATTATTTTTTTGTCGATCTGGTCTTTTAATTCAGATACATGTGAAATAATTCCTACCAGACGATTTCCCTCGGTGAGCTGCAGCAATGCTTTTAACGCCTGTTCTAAGGCATCCTCATCGAGTGATCCAAATCCCTCGTCCACAAACATGGAATCCATACGGATTCCACCCGCATAAGACTGTATCTCATCCGACAGTCCAAGCGCAAGTGACAATGATGCCTGGAAAGACTCCCCACCGGAAAGCGTCTTTACACTGCGCTTTGTCCCGTTATAATGATCAATCACACAAAGTTCCAATCCTGCTTTTTCCTTGCGGCTTCCTGTCTCTTCCTCACGTTTTAATTCATACTGCCCGCTGCTCATCGTAAGCATCCTCCGGTTTGCTCGGATCAGTATCCTGTCAAAATAAGCCATCTGCACATAAGTTTCCAGTTCAATCTTTGCCTTACCGTTTAACATTCCACTTGCCGTATCGGAAAGAGATTTCATCCAGACATACTTTTGTTCGGTCTGTGCGATATCTTTTTGTTTTTTGTTGACATTTTTACAGATTTCCCTATTAGTACAATAAGATGTATATTTTGAAGCCCTGTTTTCTTCCATCTCATTTCTTTTTTCACGCAGTTCTCCCGCCTGCTTTTCGATCTCTTCTTCCGGAAACGATATTGCTTTCTCTGTTTCCTCAATCTGACGAAGCAGCATCTGAATGACGCCCTTTTCCGTCTCTCTGCTTTTTTCGTAATTATAATACGCTTCTCTTGTCTTTTCTCTGTTCTCTTCTAAATTTCTTTTTTTCAGGGTAAACTCGTTTATCTGTGTCTGTACCCCCTCTTTTGTTACATCCTTTACCTGCTCTTTCAGCTCATTGAGACTCTTTTCTTCATTTGCGTACTCTGTCTGCAGACGTACCAGCTCCTGTTCTGCCACATTGATCTGGTCGGCAAGTGTTTTTATTTCTGTTTCATCGAGCGGAATCTTTTTTTCTAAGGCAGTCTTTTTTCGTTCGTCTTCCTGTTTTTTGGAAAGTTCCGCTTTTTTCTCATCGGCTGCTCTTTGCAGCATAGTAATCACAGACTGTACATGGTATGGTTTTGCATCAAAATCTTCTATTGACAAAACCTGACTCCCATCAGCGTTTTTTATGGTCTGTAATGTATTGACATCTGTATCTCCAGTTAAAGTGCTCTGATTACATGTAATTATATTACTTGTAATTATATTACTTGCAATCAGAGCACCCGTAATTAAATTACATGCAGATTTTATATCGTCACTGATCTGCTTTTCGGCAGTTTCCCTGTTTCCGGTCAATTTTGCAATTTCTTCCTGAATACTGCTGATTGTTCCTCTTATCTTTTGTATTGTTTCTTCGCTTTCTTTTAATTCATCTTTGATCTGCTCTGCACGTTTCCTGTTATTTTTTGCCTGTAAAAACTGCGTGTTCCGTTCGTTTTCAATCTGCATAAGCTGTGCAAAAACAGTTTTTTGATCCTCTGTCTGCTCTATGCCAGTTCCACAGTCTGCAACGTTTTTCTTCCACTGCTGTTTCTGCTGTGTGCACCGTTCTGTCGCCGTGGCAAGCATCTGTCCAAGATTAATGTTCTGTTCGTTTAACATAACCAGTTCATCCTGCGCAGACTGCATCTGTTCTTCTAATACATGCTTGACATCCAGATCCTTTTTCGCTTTTTCTTTCTGATCTTTATATTCTTCCCTTCTCGCCTCATCAGCACTCTTTTGCCTTTTTGTCTCCGTCTTTATTTCATTTAAAGACATTCTGACATCAGGCTCACCAAGCAGTTCTCCTGCATCCTTTAGGACTGCTGACATTTTCTCATTTTCCTGTGTCACGAGCTGATGCGCTTTTTCACTCAGTCTGCTGACTGACTCCCTTGCCTTTTCATCCTCCGCTTTTGCCTGTTTTAACACTTCCCGATCCGGAGTTTCCTGTGGTATGACTGCCAGTGTCGGATGATGTATGGCTCCACAGACCGGACAGGGTTCGTCTTCCTTTAATCCCTGCGCCAGCATTCCCGCCTGTGCATCCCAGAATTGCTGTTCTATCCTCCGGTATTGTTCACTGATCTGTTTCTGCTCTGCGGCTGCTTTCTGATACTGTTTTTGAGTTTTCTCCCTTTCTCTGCTGACTTTCTCCCAATCCTCTAACCTGTTTTCCAGCTCTTCGAGCCTGCGTATCCTCTCTGATACTTCCAATATTGCTTTCTCTGCCTGTTCTCCCCTGCTGTCTGCACCGGAAAGCTGCTCCCACGTTTCTTTTTGCTGCTGTAAGTCCCTGCTTTTTACCTCATATGATTTCTGTACGTTTTCCAGTTCTGTACCAAGTCTCTTTACTTCTCTTTCTGATGTGTTCAACTGTTCTGCAATCTCTGTCAGATCCTGTATTTTCTGTCGGATTTCTTTTACTTCCTTCTCATAGGCAATCTCCTGTCCTGCCGTATCCTTGTTCTGCTCCTGTTCTTCTTTTAACAGTTGCCGCTGTTCTAAAAGACTGTTTTCTGTTTTCTTTTTTAAATCAAGTTTTTCCTTTTGATCTGAAATATGCTCCTCCAGCGCACGGCTCCTGTCTCTCTGATTTTTCAGCGTATCCATTTTTTCTGTGATCAGTCGCATTTCATGCTCTATGCGTTGTATTTCCGCAGTAATGCCCTCATAAGATTTTAAGGTCTCTTTTTCCTGCTGCAGTTTTCCCTCCAGTTCTGTTCGTCTCTGTTCATCCTGCCGTTTTTTCTGAACCTTTTCTTCCATATCCTGGTGCTTCTTTTCCTGCGACAGACCAATTTCCTGTATTTTTTCAAACAACACCAGCTTCTGTTTATATTCTTCAATCGTTCTGCCTAATTTTTCACAGCATTCCGCTTCCTCTCCTGCCCTGTCCATATCCGCTTTTGCCTGCACCAGAAGCGCTTCTAAGTCCTTCAGCTTCTGCTGTTTTTCTTCCAACAACCGCCTTCTGTCTGCATTTTCACGCACTTTCCCGCTAAGTTCATCCATATTTTTTATTTGCTGATCCAGCGCCTCTTTTTTCTTTTGCAGGCACTCCAACGCAGATTCTTCCGCTTTACAAAGTTCTTCTAAAAGTGAGATTCCCTCCTCGATCCTGCCGTCAAATTTTTCCTTTTTTAAAAGATTTATTTTTTCTGCGATCCTTGTCCCTTCTTCATCCAGAGAGTCACTCTCACAGACAATTCCCTCCATATACTGATTGATGCTGCGCCGCAGTTCATCATATTCTTTCCATTGTTTTTTTACGGCATCTTTCAGTTTGTCCTGCAGCACACGATAAATATCCGTCCCGAATATCTGACGAAAAATCTTTCCTCTCTCCTCCGTATTGGCAAACAATACTTTCTGAAAATCCCCCTGTGCGATCATTGCTATCTGGGTAAACTGTCTGCAGTCTAAACCGATCAGCTCTGTGATGGCGCGTGTGACCTCCCTGCTTTTTGTCACTGGTTCTCTGTCATCCGGGTACTCTAGTGCAGCATTCGCCTTTTCCGTTGTCATTCCCGTTCCACGTCCCTTCGGACGCATATATTCCGGGTTACGCTCTACTGTATACCGTTTATTTGCGTACTCAAATGTCAGACGCACGAATGTTTTCACGTCATCTTTTGCATATTTGCTGCGGAACATATCCGCTTTGCGCACATCACCACTGGCTTCCCCGTACAGCGCAAACGTGATTGCATCAAAGATCGTGGTCTTTCCTGCCCCGGTATCCCCTGTGATCAGAAATAATCCCTGCGATCCAAGCCGTTCAAAATCTATGGTCTGCTCCCCCGCATACGGGCCAAATGCACTTATTGTAAGACTGACTGGTTTCATAAATCGTTCCTTTCCTGCCGCTCCTATTTTCTCTCAAATCCCAAATATCTCGTTCCCTGAAACATCAGTTTTCCTGTATTTGCTTCTCAAACTATTTTTTCAGGAACTTGTCAATGCACCAGCTCTTCCATCAGTTCTCTGACAAAATCCTGCTGTTCTTCACTCATCTGCTGATTATTCTGTATCTCGTAAAATTCTTCAAACAGTTCCATCTCTGATTTTTGCTCCACATGTTCGGTCACCTCAACCTGCCTGCTCTGTCTGGTTCTGCTGTTATCATAGACAAGCTGCATCAGATTCGGGTATACCGTCCGAAGTTTTGCCATTCCATCCGGCACATCCTCCTCATCGGTCAGTGTAATCTGCAGATAATCTTCTGTTTCTGTGCCCTCATAGAAATCTTTCGACATCAGTTCCATGTATGTTCCCCGGATCTTTCTCAGATCACGAAGCGGTTTTAACGGAACTTTTTCAATGAAAATATCTCCCTTTTCCTTTATCTCCAGGACAACAACGGACTTTTTCTGTTCCGCCTCGGAAAAAGAATATTTGAGCGGGGTTCCGCAATAGCGCAGTGTCTCCCTTCCGATATGCTGCGGGCTATGAATATGCCCTAATGCAACGTAATCAAAAACATCAAACACTTCCGCCCCGATCTGATCTAATCCACCCACCGAAACTTCCTCCGACTCACATCGCGAAGCCCCTGTCACAAACTGATGTGCCACCAATATATTCCGCTTTGATGCGTCCACCGGCATATGAGATACGACAAACTGCAGGGCATCCTGATATGTTTCCACTGTCTCCACATCATCTTCCTGTGCCAGATCCTGTTTTGTCCCGGCATCTTTTTTTTCAATGGATATCCCCTCTGTCACTTTCCTCCACGCATGGCGCACGACCGCCGGGCGGATAAACGGCAGCAGCCAGATGCAGAGTTCCCCATATGCATCCTGACATGTAACACACCTCACCTCTCCATCATAAACCGGTGAAACATAGACTTCCCGGCTGCTCATAAGCTGTGCACCAAATGCAATACGTTCCGCGGAATCATGATTTCCACTGACTGCAAACACCTTTTTCCCGCAATCAGCAAGTCCCGTGAGAAACTGATCAAACAACTGTACCGCCTCCGCAGACGGAACCGGCTTATCATAGATATCCCCCGCGATCATAACCGCATCCACCTGTTTTTCCAATGCGATCTCTTTGATCTGCCGTAAAATATATTTCTGATCTTCGATCATGGAAAACTCATTGACTCTTTTTCCAATATGCAAATCCGAGATATGAAGAAATTTCATGCTCTCCTCCTATACTATTTCATTCGTAATACTTTACTTAACTATACCATATAGCGTCCCAAAATACAAACATATGTTTTGTTTTTGTTGCTTTTTCACAAAAAAACAGATCTCAGAAAATAAAAACCACTTTCTGGAGATCCATTTTTCTATTTATTTTGTTTCCATTGTAACAGTAATGCCGAATTGATGATGACGAGCACAGAACCTGCATTATGTATCAATGCTCCCACGACCGGATTTAAAATTCCGATGATTGCAAGCACGATCGCCACAAAGTTAAGCCCCATCGAAAAACTCATATTGCATTTGATCGTGATCATCATCCGCCTGGATAATGCAATCAGATGCGGCAGTTCTTTTACTTCATCATCCACCAGCGCAATATCTGCTGCATCCAACGCAATATCACTTCCAACACCGCCCATCGCAATTCCGATATCCGCTTTTTTCTGTTCCGCCGGCAAGGTAATCTGCGCTAAGACATCCTCACACGGCACATCCTCGTCAACCATACGGTCGATTGCCTGTACCTGACCAATGATTTTTGACAGTCTTATTTTTCACTTATCTCTTCCAGAATTTCTATCGGATGCGCATCAGTAACAAAGATCATTCCATCGTACAATTTTTCCGGCGATTGTGATACGCGGTAACTTTGAGGAAAAATGCTCATAAAAAACGCACTATAGCCCTCTCCTAACGATCCCATAGAAACATGATCTGTAATGTGCTCTTTCAGTTGTGAATTTTCCGGAACCTTTGAAAAATCCAGCCAGCTCATATCATAACCAGCTTTCTTCGCGGCTTTCGCTAGAGGATCATAGGAATAAAACGTGTGCGTGATACGCTTTCCATCATTTTTCGGAAGATTGCAGTTCGTCTTGTAAAAATCCGTTCCAATCGCAAAATATCCGTCCCCCAGTTCATCGGAAAGAATATTCCCCATCACTCTGGTACCTGCGCCATAATTTCCAAACCGCTCTATATGCCCATTGTGACCTGAAATAAAAATACAGGAATTGCCCCTCTGCTCTTCCATAGAAAGGATCCACAGCACATTTTCTGCCATCAATTGGTCTCTGAGCACATTTCCTTCTACGGCAGAATTGATCACTTTCCCAAGAGAAATATTCTGCAGTAGCGTATCTGCCAGATGATCCGCCTGTACAATGTCCTTTACATCTGATTTTTGTAATTCTTCTTTTATTTCTGTGATCACTCTGCTCTGCTGTTCAACATCATACTCACTGTGCTGTTCTTCTGTATCCTCCAGTTTCTTCAGTTCTGTCACATCTATCCCCGCCTTTTCACATGCTTCAATCAGATACTGCAGATTATAGGACCATCTTTGCATGTCAAACCCATAAAACCTTAAATCATCTCCATCTTTTGCAGTCTCATTGTATTTTCGCATATAAGAGATCAGATCTGCCATCTCATCAGTTCTGTATATTGCAAAGCCAATCGCCGCGGCAGCCTGCTCTGCCGTTCCTTCCCCACCGTGAATGTAGCGGTTCACATACTCGCATCCACCGTAGTCTCCCTCCAGTGCAAATGCTCTTATCCCGGCATTTTCCACCAGATTTTGAAATACGGAAAGTTTTAACTGCTGAAACTCTGCATTTCCATGGGATGCCTCCCCCAGTGCCACAATTTTTGTTTTCTCCGGTATCTTTAAGTCCTCCACCTGCTCTGCATATTGTGCAAATTCCGTTGTATCTGCACATGGTCCGGTTCCAAATCCTCCAAAATGGGAATATATGCTGCCGGCGGCAACAATACCTGCTAATACCATACCTGCGGTTATCAAAATCCATGTCCGTTTTTTCTTCTTATTTTTCTTTTCCATAAAATCTCCCCCAAATCTGTTTTTCTTATTCGATACTCCAATATTAACAAAAGGGAAAATGTTCTGCCATTTCATTAGCTTACATTTTCCCTGATGTATCTTACATTTTTGTAAGATTTATATAGTTTTCAAATTTATACTGTTCTATAACTTTACTTCCCAAAAGAGTGATTGCCTGTTTCGGACAATTACAGATACAGCGGTAACACATGGTACACTGATCCCCTGGGTGGGGTTTTCCTTTTTCCATGATTATATTTTTCATGGGACAAATTTCCGCACACATACCACACCCCGTACAATCCTCATTTATTTTTAATTGATCGGTATATCCCGCTGTCTTTTTATAAAACCAGAGCCTTTGTCCAAAAAGTCCTGCTATATGTGAGAAAATTGTCAGCCCCTCTTTCGGATAATCCCCCTGTTTTATCCGTTTTGCAGCTTCATAAATCTTTCTGTCAGCTTTTTCAATGATCTTTTTATTTTCTTCCATCTGCCTTTTCAACAGCTTACTGTCGCACACGGAATCGGGCATTTTAATATGTACGCCGCCCAAAATCACTGCTCCGTATTTTTTCAGAAGTCTTGCTGCACATCCGGAGCCGTCCCCGCTAAATGCTCCCATGGTCGCGACACATATCATTTTCCTGCCTTTCCATAAAGAGGCATGCATTTGGATAAAATCTCTTACCATGTATGGTGCATTCGAAAACTGCGTCGGATACCCAAGGATCACTGTTTCGTTTCTTTTTATTTTATCAATGATAAATTCATCTTCTAACGGAACCACATCGGCTGACGCATCGATTAATTTTACCAGCTTTGTAACGCAGTATTTCGTATTACCTGTACCACTCAAATAAATTCCTAACATACACTTACTCTCTCCCGATAGAATTTTATGCATTTCCTTTAAGTGCAACCTCAACCGCCTTCTTAATAACAATACTCGAATTCGTCGCACCTGAAACTGTATCGACGTCTATTCTCTGTTCATCAACGATCTCATTTGCAACAGCTTCTGCGGCTTTGCCACGTTCCTGTCTGTGTTCTAAAATACGAACATCTATAATCTTCCCACCACTCACATCTACTTCCACTTTTGCATATATAAAATTCACATCATATTCTCAGATATAAACTCCATCCGGAATATCCGAAATATTTACTTCTTCAATAGTCGTTTCCTTTACCGCCCGCTTATACTCTCCAACACGATCTATATAAGCAGTTCCAAAAATTGATGCTAAAAGAAGAAACAACATAATAAGAATCATCACTATCTTTTTTCTGGATATACTCATTTCAAACTCCTCATCTTTCTATTATTCTGGTATTTTCTCTATGGAATGGTACAACATGCCAAACCCATCCTCTAAAAATTCACTCTTTGATAAATCCATCGACATTTTGATATATTCTTCCTTATTCGCTGCAAGCTGTATCAGTCCTGCTAACATTCCCCAGAACTGAAAGATCGTAGGCATTATTTTTAAATCCTCTCGCAAATCACCATTTTGAATGCCTGCCACTAAAAATTCTTTCATTTTTTCATTGATTTCTTCCCCCACATGATAGGTAGCTTTCTCTTCTGGCAGGTAATCATGATCTTTAAAATCAACATTAATTTTGTCCAACACCATTTTAAAATAAAACGGAAATTCCTCCTGATACTGTATTAAACCTTTACAGATCATATCGTATCTAGCCCTTGTTGTCTGCTGCTCTTCTAACGCAGTAACTATATATCCATATAATTTTTGCATGCTCTCTAAAACCAGCAGACCAATGATCTCCTCTTTGTTTTCAAAATATACATATAACGTAGCTTTACTGTATCCGGCAGCTTCTGCAATATCACTCATGGAAGTTGCCGTGATTCCATTTTCCATAAACAGTACCGATGCCGCTGACGCAATATTTTCTCTATGTACTGCCCTCGGTTCTTTTTTTCTTCGTCCCATATACCTCTCCTCTTCAGTTAATTAAACTCTTGGTTTAATTATATTGATAAATATATGGATTGTCAATCCTTACCTTTACACAACACAAAAACCCGCACAAACCTTTCGGTTCATGCGGGTTTTCCCCCTATATATTACCTTTTCCCAAAAATAACATATCCCCTTTTTAATTGATGCAATACAAATTATTTGTCTGCGATAGCAGCCCTGTGCATGCAGCACAGACTGCATTTTACCTTATAACAAATTATTTATTTGCAATCGCAGCCTGCGCCGTACATACCTTGTGTATATAACGATGTACATTTTGAATTAGAGCTGTCCGGGCAGCTCACCGACGCAGGCTGCCCGGAAAAGGGATGGTGTGCCCCTCCTCATCAGCAAAAGGACCAAAGTGTAATTTACTATCCATAGAGCAGGTCGTGTACTTCCTCTGACCGGCTAAATTCAGAAAGGCAACTGTGGGCTGCGGAGAAAAGTCCAAGCACCAGGCAAAGCGGGAATCAGACAGTGGTGTAACCTGTGAAACAAAGAGATCAATGAAATCCTCGCTTACCAGACCGTCATGCATTTCAACTGCCTCGCACAACGCTGCTTCAATGGCTTCCATATCCAGGCGTCCGGGATTGTAGTCCTCTGAAGCAATTTGAGCTTTGCTCTGACGAAGGGCCTCCATCTGCTGCTGAATTTCTATGGTCCGCTGGAGGAACTTATCCTGCTCAATCTCTCCACGGGCACGGACCACAACCAAGTCATCCAGCTGTTGTTGGAGCAACTGAATAGAATCATCTTTCGCTTTCATCAAATCTGCTCGACGATCTGCGTCTGGCTTGTAGCAAGC
>ERZ772991.897-NODE-897-length-31777-cov-4.733844_pt1 | contig 31777 bp, 24 predicted proteins | sample MGYA00511128_ERZ772991 | MGnify/ENA primary metagenome ERZ772991 (study PRJEB29015, sample SAMEA2737655) | human gut metagenome | biome: human gut; feature: human-associated habitat; material: faeces | place: China | collected 2012 ... | reverse complement strand
GAAGATGTGTCTTGGTTTTCTATGTGTTCCGCTTAGTAATATGCAAACAGCGTGCCATTAAAAAGGATTCTGGGGCTGCGCAGGAAAAAGTTCCGGTTTACCCCTGCCGCGCCAGGAATGCGGCGGTTTCTTCACCCTCTCCTGATACGCCGAAGGCCGCCGGGGAACGCCGGCGGCCTTTCTGACAGAGGGGGTAGGGAGTTTTCAGGGATGTTCACTTTTGATTATGCAAAACGCGTGCCATAAAACCGTTTATCTTTCACTCCGGGTGAAAATTTCTGTTTTTCAGGGGCAGACAAAAAAGGAGAGACCGCCGGGCAGGCGGCGGTCTCTGGGCAAGGAGTGGAGTAAGATATGGAAGATGTATAACTCGGTCTTTGTGTGTTCCACTTCTATATAAGCAAACAGCGTGCCATCCCTGCATCCGCCCCGTAAACTGGCTGCGCTGCCGCCGGCGGGGCTCCCTATCCGCTCTGCCCCTCCGCCCGTAACAGCCGTACATGATTACTTTTTTTACATGTGTCCAACAGGGTGTATTTATTTTAGATACATTCACGGGCAGCCGGCCGGAGACAAAAAGAAAGACCGCCGTGGGGTAGCGGCGGTCTTTGTTGAGGATTCGGTCTTGGTTGTCTGAGGTCTATTCACGAAGATTGCTGCGGCTGGTCACCGCGTATACCTGGTACAATGCAAAACACGTGCCATACGCATCAAATACCTGGAAAACGATCCTGGAAGAAGACGCGGGGAAACCAGGAGAGGAGCGCATGGAGCGTAGAGGCAGTCATGATGCCGTGGCACGGGCCCCGGGGAAAGGCTGCGTCCGCAATCCCTCCTATGGACATCAGGGTGATACGCATCGGGCAGGGGAAAAAGGCAGCGGCTGTTCAATTTTTGGGCACAGCCCTATACACCTGCGGAAATATCTGACAGCGGGGGTGACTGACTTCAGAAAACAGGAGCGGGGCAGGACGCGGAAATTCTGGAGGGCAGCTGGGAATTCTGCCGGACATGGTGTCCTGTCAGAGATGATGGAAGGCCGTGTCCGGAATTTTTTATTTCCGGCACGTCCGGAAGACGCTCCGGGAACCACCGCTGCCGCCGGAAAGCCCGGGACAGTTTTCCTTTCTGTCTCTCCCCGCCGGATTCTGCGGTCTTCCGGCATATCAGGAAACATAAGACACACCCGTTCACTTTTTATCCGGCTGCCCATACACATGCCCAAAAAACAGACTCTGCCCGGAAGCGGGCAAAAAGGAAGACCGCCGTGGCAGGCGGCGGTCTTCAGAGGAGGAAGTTGGGATATCCTGGATTTTACTGTCAGGGAGGGGAGGGCTGTATATCTTCAGTCAGGGAGGACTGGAGGCTGGGAAAACTGCCGTGTTTTTTTTCTATGCCGGGGCACGGCCCCCGGCCGGGGCGGACCGCCGTGGCAGGCGGCGGTCCGGAGGAGGTTTCGGAGTTGGTTACTTGGTTGGGGAGTCTTTCATGAAGAGGAAGGCGGAGTCTGTCCGCTTTCAGTAAGTATTAAGCAATAAGCGTGCCATGTTTATCCGGATTTGCCGGGAGAACCGATTTTTCTCCGGAGACCGCCGCAGAAGCCTTCACCACCCGGCCGGTGTTCCGGAGAGAGCCGGCTGCGTTCATTCCCTGCCGGCATGAATCCGGTGTCTGTTTAATTTTCATCCGCCGGCCGGCAATACACATGTTCAGAAAACGGACTCCGCCCGGAAGCGGGCAAAAAGAAAGACCGCCGTGGCAGGCGGCGGTCTTCGAGGAAGAAGTTCTGGATGTTCCGGGTTTTACTGTCAGGGAGGGGAAGGCTGTATATTTTCAGTCAGGGAGGACTGGAAGCTGGGAAAACTGCCGTGCTGCTTTCTGCCGGAGCACGGCCTCCGGCCGGGGTGGACCGCCGTGGCAGACGGCGGTTCGGGAGTTTCGGTGTTTGGTTCAGGTTCTTTTCATGAGGCTGGGCTTTCAAAAGCCTTCTGCTTAGTACAAAGCAAATTGTGTGCCATTACCCTGAGGGCTGTTCTGTCCGGACGGAACCGGGAAGGTGCCGGGGCGCTCATGCCGGGCTGCGTTTTTCTGTCCAGCATTCAGACACTTTCCGGATACTTGTATAAAAAGCATACAGAAATAAGCCGGATACAGTAATTTTTTCTCTGTCCTGCGTCTGTCTGTTTTTCTGGACTCCCGGACAGAAGAAAGCCGCCCCGGAAAAATGAAGAAAGATCGGGGCGGTCCTTCACTGGGGCGCGGAGGATCCGGCGCCGGACGTGTCAGAAAACCAATACAGGGTAAAAAGCGTTTTTTTGCGGATTTTATCCCGGAAATGACAGGCCATGTTTCTCTTGTGCCCCGTGCCGTCCTGTTCTTCCGGCTGACAGCCTTCTTTTCCCGTGATCCGGTCTGAAGCAGAAAGGACGGTTTTCCGGAAAAACGAAAAAAATTTTCAGGCCGTATAAAATTTTTCCACTGTTCATAATCTGGAAAGGCGTGCTGGTAGACCTTCTCCGTAACCTGAGAAGACAATCCGGCCTGGCAGACAGGGCCGGACAGGAAAAGGAGGAAAATATGCCGCGTCATTCAGCCCAGCAATCCGTACCCGGAACCCGGCTGCTGCGTCTTTTTATTCTTCTCCTGCGCGATGGCAGAAAGCATTATCTCGCGGACCTGAAACGGGCTCTCGGATGTTCGCCGCAGACGATCCTGCGCATGACCGACAGTATTGCCGCGGTCACTGGCGGAGATTTCACCACCGGCATGGACAACAACCGCCGCTGGTACCGTCTTGAGAAGGATGGCTCCCTGCCCGGTGCCGGAGAGGCTGAGGGAGGGCAGACCGTACAGGAAGGAATCCCGCGCATCGCCGTTTCGGATATTCTCGATATCGAAACCGGCGCGCTTTCCTACGCGGCGCACGCTGAGCACATCAGAACGTTTCTGCATGCCGCCGGGGAAGGCCGTCTCTGCCGCTTTGGCATTGTTCCGGGAGGAACGGCGCTGCTCCTTCCTGTACGGCTTCTCTTCAGGGACGGGCTTCTGTATTTTGCGGGATGGCGCTTTTCGGATCCTGATGACAGTCATCCCGAGGCGGCTTTTCTGCCAGTGCATCTCATCAGCTCTGTCACACCCGCAGGCCGCCCGGAGGCGGAAAGCGCCGCTTCCGGCAGGGTTCTTCTGCCACAGTTTTCGACGGACGAATCCTGCCCCGTCCGGGTTTATCTCGGCAGGGAATACGCCGGCCGCGTGATGCAGGACCTTATCCCCGGCTACGCGGTAGAGAGGTGCGGCGACGGCGGAATCATCCTTAATATGAAGGAAGGGAGCACCCCGTTCAGGGCCTGGCTGAAGAGTTTTGGCGAGGGAGCCCGTGTCCTCGGCGGCGTCAGGCCGGGAAGGGCAGGCCTTCCCGGCGCGGCAGTAGTGGGCCGTTTCGGCAGAAAAAAGTAGCGGCTTTCCCACAGGAAAAGCGGGCAGGAAGGGCCCCGGGAACTCTCCCGCCCCTCACACCGGCGCGCCGTGGTACTCCCGCGTCTCTCTGATCTTCAAAGGGGCGCTGTTTTCTCTCCTGAACCGGAGGACAGCCCTCCGTGGGAGTGTTTTTGCTTCCTCTTCAGCATGGGGGCTCCGCGGGGCAGCGCGTTCTTTATCCTGTAAAAATATCAGGACGGTACCGGCCTTCTGCCTGTTCCGCATTCCCGCCTGTCTCTGCCGGCGTGATGAAAGTATTCCATCACCTTTCCCGGTTTCCGTCTCGCGGCGGGCTTCCGGTGCCCGGCTGTGACTTTTCCGCTGCCCAGGGCAGTTCCGGGGAGCTGCATCCGTCAGAACGCGCTCATGCAGGACGCAAAAGAAGAGCCGGAAGCGTCTGCTTCCGGCTCTTTTCATATCTCCGTTTACCGCGCCTTCAGGCGCACGGAACTAAGCGTCTTCTTTCAGAGGCATCTTGGCCACGGCTTCCTTGAGAGCCCTGGCCGGGGTAAATTTGGGAACCATGCTGGCAGGCACGACAATGTCCTTGCCAGTCTGGGGATTGCGGCCCTTGCGCTCATTGCGTTTGGAAACCTTGAAAGTTCCAAGACCGCCCAGCATGACAGCTTCGCCGGAGGTCATCGCCGCGATCACAGCCTCAACGAGAGCGCCCAGGACTTTGTTAGCCTGAACTTTGGTGATGCCACCTTCGGAAGCCAGCTTGTCAACCAACTCAGCCTTAGTCATAAACGAACCTCCAGTGCTATCCTGCCGGGGCAGGGAATTTTTTGTGGTCTTTATCAGAGAATTGCATAAATTCATACACAACTTAAAGCCTGTATGCGCTTTATGTCAAGAAATACCGTTTTTATCCAGTGATCCGGTTTTTTCCCTGAAATGTTCCGGATTAAGAAGAAAAGCCAAAGCAATCCGGAAGCATCCTGCGTCCTTCCTTCTTTCGCAGTCCGAATCCGTATCAGATGGTCAAAGCAATCGGAAGAGGTAAAGTTCCCTGAGTCCCGGCTGCTGAAAACAAAATATACGCTGATTTTCAAAGGAAATGGAAAGGGCCGGTTCCCCGGAAACGCGGCAGTGTGACATCCGGCGATGCTGACAGAAGGCCAACACAGAGAAAAGACCGGTGAAAGACGAATGCCATACGGCAGATAATACCGGAAAAAAATGCAAAAATGTTCTGCCGGGGAGTGCATGCGGGCCTGAGTGAGCCCTTCCCTGACGCGTTTGCCCGCGGGGTACCCAAAGCCGGACCGCTTCCGGCCAGGGCTGAGTCCGGAAGTCCCTCTCTTCCGTCCGGGGCGGCATGTACCTGCAGGGCGATATGGGATATAAGAGAGCAGGCAGGAGAGACGTTTCCCCGGCTTACCCGGCCGCGGGAAGCGGAGCCTGGCTGTTCTCTTTCCGGCGCGCCGGACGGCGGATGCGGCCCCGGCAGTCTGCCCTCAGTTCTGCCCTGTCCCGGACAGAGGCGTCCCGCCAAAATATCATAAAGGCTGAAAATACCATGGCACATATTCTGCGTCTCGCTGGCATTGAGGAAGAAAGCATCGTCGACGGTCCCGGTCTGCGCATGACCGTCTTTGTGCAGGGCTGTCTGCTTGGCTGTCCCGGCTGTCAGAATCCGCAGACCCACGATCTGAACGGGGGAACGGAGGCTGCTGCTGAAGACATCCTTGAGAAGTTCTGCGCTGATCCTCTTCTTGCCGGCATCACGTTTTCCGGAGGCGAGCCTTTTCTGCAGCCTGAGCCCCTGCTCTGGCTGGCCCGGGAGGTGCACGCCAGGGGCAGGAATGTCATGTCGTTCTCCGGATACACCTTTGAGCAGCTCATGGAGAAAAGCCTGAAGAATCCCCCCATCCGCGGGCTCCTGGATGAGCTGGACGCCCTTGTGGACGGCCCCTATATAGAGAAGCTCAGGAACATTGATCTCCTTTACCGCGGGAGCGAAAACCAGCGCTACCTGAAGCGCGCGGATCTCGACAGGCTCAGGGAAGCGTGGCTGGCCGGGCACGGCGTCCGCTGATTTGATGCCGGGAACACGAAAGGGCGGAAACTCCTTACGGAATTTCCGCCCTTTTTTTACCGCCGGCAGAGGCAGAGAAGGGAAAGGCAGGTTCATAACGGGGAGCCTGCCCTGCACAGAAGAACGTGGCTACTGGACGATGCTGATGTAATCGGCTTCGTTATTGCGGAGTGTGATGGTCACGCCGGAAAGACGCAGGGCCACGGGGTCATGAAGCGGAGCACGCCCCACAACGGAAACCGTGACGCCGGGGACGAGACCCATATCGCGGATGCGGCGGCCCAGTTCACCGGAAACTTTAACTGCTGAGATACGACCTCTTTGACCAACGGCCATGTTGCGAAGGCTGCAGGTTTTTTCCATGATGTTCCTCCTGAAAAAACTCGAAAGCCGGGGGAGGGGCTCCCCCTTGGCCTCACAATAGACATTTCGGGTCTTTTGTCAAGAAAAGGAAAATCAATTTCAATTTTTTTCATAAAAAAAGCGGCTCAGGAAAAGCCGCCGTCTGACGCTACTGCTTTGTGACAGTGATGTAATCCGCCTCTTTGTTTCTGAGCATGATAGTCACGCCCTCAAGGCGCAGGGCCACAGGATCGCGCAGGGGGAGCGCGTCCCACGACAGTGATGCTGGCGCCCGGAATGAGCCCGAGATCGCGGATGCGGCGGCCGAGTTCACCGCTCACGCTGACGCGCTCTATACGTCCCTTATCCCCCACGTGAAGGTCTCTGAGGCTGCACTCTGCTTTGCTCATAGTCTGATCCCCCTTTTCCCTTTGTTGATTCTTTCCTGCGCTGAGCACAAGACTATTTCAGAGTGATTGTCAATAGGGAGTCCGGGACCATCCCGGCCGGAAGCGGGAAATTCCGGATGTCTCCGGGCTGGCCGGAAACTTTGTCAGGGGGAAACAGAAAAAATTTTCTTCTGTTTTCCGGCGTTTTGAAGGCCGGCCGGGCTCCCGGGGAGATGAGACGGACGTGACAGAAAAAAATCCTGCCGGGCCTAGGCCCGGCAGGATTTTCTAGAACTTCTTTTTACCGCAGCAGCAGTTGGGGCCGCCGCAGCAGGCGCACCGCTTGCTCTTGATTTTCTTCCTGGCGGTCAGAACGAGGAAGACAACAGCGACAAGCAGGATAAGACCGACAATGATATTCTGGGTCATTGAAAAAACCTCCGCCTTCAGCGGCCGGGCGGAACACCCGGCCGCTGAAGGCAGCTTTTATAATCCCGTCAGCAGCCCCATACGAAGCGGCCGATGTTGTAGGCGATGAAAGCGAGGATTGCGGCGAAAATTGTATCCACAATCATGCTGAAGAAGAGCCATCTCCAGCCGCCCGCCTCAGACTTGATGACAACAAGGGAGACGAAGCAGGGGGAGTAGAAGAGGATGAAGATCATAAGGGAGAGGGCAACGGCCGGGGTGAAGTCCGGATCCTGCTTCAGGCGCTCGCCGAGAGGCGCTGCGTCTTCGGGATCCTGCTCGCCCATGGAGTAGGCGGTGCCCAGGGTGGAAACAACGGCTTCCTTGGCGGCGACGCCGGCCACAAGGGCGATATTGGTGCGCCAGGTGAAGCCGAGGTATTTGGTGACGGGCTCGATGGCCACGCCGATGCGGCCGCCGTAGGAGTAGCGCAGCTGGGCAGCGGCGAGGTCGTTATTCGCCTCATCAATCTGATCCTGCAGGGCCTTGTACTGTTCGCTGTCTTCCTGGAGCCCCTTCTGCTGGCCCTCAAGGGCGGCAACCTTCTCCTCGAAGGGAGCCTTCTGGGAATCAGGCAGGGACGGGAAGGTCATGGCAGCCCAGATGACAATGGAAATAGCCAGGATGATGGTACCGGCTTTCTTGAGGTACATCCAGGTACGTTCCCACATGTGCATCAGAATGGAGAAGATAGTGGGCAGGCGGTAGGGCGGGAGCTCCATGACGAAGGGGGTGCCTGCGCCGCGGATAATGGTGTGGCGCAGGAGGGAAGCCATGAGCAGGGCGCCGACCCACCCGCAGCAGAGAACGAGGAAGAAGGCCAGGGCAGGGCTCTTCGGGAAGAAGGCGGCGATGAGCAGGAGGAAGCAGGGGACCTTGGCGCCGCAGCACATGAAGGGCAGGGTCAGCAGGGTGGCGAGCTTTTCCTTGGGGGAGCGCAGGGTCCGGGTGGCCATGACGCCGGGGATGGCGCAGCCGCCGGCGATACCGCCGGCAATGATGTACGGCATGACCGAGGCGCCGTGCAGGCCGAAGAAGCGGAAGATGCGGTCCATCATATAGGCGATTCGGGCCATGTAGCCGCTGTCTTCAATGAAGGCTATCAGGGCGAACATGATGGCGATGAGGGGCACGAAGCTGACCACGCCGCCGACACCGGCGATGATGCCGTCGCAGATGAGGGACTTGAGCAGGCCGTCATCCATATGATCGCCAAGCTCGGATCCCATCCAGGCGAAGAAATCCTCAAGCCATTCCTGAGGATAGGCGCCCAGGTTGAAGGTGATCACGAACATGAGGTAGAGAACGCCGATCATGATGAGCGGGCCGAGGAACCTGTTGGTGAGGATTTTGTCCAGACGGTCCGAGAGAGCCAGACGATCCTTGCCGGGGGCCTGTTTGACGACGCCCTGGGCGAGCAGGCCGCGGATATAGCCGTAGCGGGCGTCGGTAATCACTGATTCGCAGGTGGCCTGCGTGGCGGCCTTGACCTTTTCCTCGATGCCCTCGCAGTAGGACAGGATTTCGGGAGCGAGGTCGGGGCGGGCTTCGCGCACGCTTTCCTGTACCTTGGTATCGCCTTCCAGGAGCTTCAGGGCCGTCCAGTGGGGATGATAACGGTCAATGAGGATCTTCTCCTCGCTGAGACGTTTCTCAAGAGCCTCCACGGCTTCGGTGAGCTCGGGGCCGTAATTGATGTGAAGCGGTTCCTTCCGGCCTTTTTTCGCGAGATCGAGGGCGGCTCTGGCCACTTCCCTGATGCCTTCGCCGTTACGGGCGACAATGGGCAGGACAGGGGTGCCGAGCTGTTCGGACAGCTTCTGCATGTCAATATGGATGCCGGCCTTGCGGGCCTCGTCCATCATGTTGCAGGCGAGGACTACGGGCATGCCCATTTCCATCATCTGCACGGTGAGCAGCATGTTGCGTTCGAGGGCCGAGGCGTCAGCGCAGTCGATGACAGCGTCCACCCTGCCGAGGCTGAGCTCGTCGCGGGCCACAAGTTCTTCCTGGGAGTAAGCTGTCAGGGAGTAGGTGCCGGGCAGATCGACCAGGGTGACCGGCGTGTTGTCCACGCTGATCGTGCCTTCCTTGCGGTCCACGGTGACGCCGGGATAGTTGCCCACGTGCTGGCGCGATCCCGTATAGGCGTTGAAAAGTGTTGTCTTGCCACAGTTCGGGTTGCCGGCCAGAGCTATGCGGTATCCCTTTTTCCCGGCCGGAGAGGCATTGCCCGCCGCGGCCGTCCTAGCGTTTTCTTTATCGTTCATCCGAAACCTCCATTGCTTCTTCTGCGCCGGACCCCGTTCAGGCCTGCCGGCGGCACGCGGGGACAGGCAGATCGCAGCGCGCAGCTGTCCCATCCCGTGGTACAGGGCTGGTATAATTGAAAATGGATTTCAAAGTCAATAATTATCGGGCAAAAAAACTTTTTTCCGTGCAGGGGGATAATCCCTGCGAAAAAAGCTATCCTGTGTCAAGGTCACGTGTCACGTCCAGGCCGGGGTCCGGAAATGACGTCATGCCGGCTGCTGCCGCGCGCGGGGCCGGATCAGGAGAAGCAGCAGGGCCCCTCCCGGGCGGTTCCCGTCACGAACCAGGGCGGAGGGAAGAGGGAAAGGCGGGCCTGCATTCCGGAAAAAGGAATACGCGGTCAGGCTTGTTATCCTGTCCGGTTTTCTTTAAAGAAGATAATTCCCCCTGCGCGGGCAGAGGCGCGGAACAGAGCCTGGTGGAGCCGCTGTACAGAAAAGAATAACATTCGGCTGACCCCGTTCCCCAAGATGCTCAGACGGGAAAGTGTGGTATAGCAAAGAAACGGGGGATAGATGCTGCATATCTGATCAGATCTATACAAGGAGTCGGGCGCGGGCCGGCATATAGTCCGGCCAGGCTGGCATAGTGTCCGGAAATGACTTGCGCAAAATGACAGGGGATCCGCAGGTACCCTGTTTTTTTACCATATACAAAATCGGAAAATCGTTTATTTCTATACAGAAAATTGAATGCATTATCATTACGTTGTGCGTTAAGACATGGGGCATCCCGGCTAAAGAAAAAAATAATTACGTTTTTTCCTGCATTGAGTATTTACAAAGTATGAAACCCTGTGTAGAACCAATAAAGAAAAAAAAAGAAGCTGGATTGCTTTTAGCAGTCATGCGAAGGAGAGAGGATGAGCACTCTTCAACATGATGAGGCCATGATCCAGGCCCTGGCTATTACCAAAGCCCAGGCCGGCGTTAGGTCCATGTCCGCAGAGGAGATTGTTACCTACATCAATGATCTTGTTCGCGCTATCCGCAGCACACTGGACAAAAACACGGAAGACGACGGCCAGGCCGAAGAAAAAGTTGATACTGAAGGCCTGGATCCCAGAAAATCCATCAGGGAAAATTCCGTGACCTGTCTTGAGTGCGGCCAGAAGTTCAAGATGATCACCAAACGCCACCTGAGGATCCACAATCTCACACCCGAGGAGTACAAGGAAAAGTGGGGCTTTCGCAAAAATTCTTCTCTTGCCTGCAAATCCCTGCAGCGCATGCGCCGTCAGAAAATGAAGGACATGCACATCTGGGATCGCCGCAAGAACGCCAGAAAGGACGATTCCGCCGGCGGGGAGGGGGACGAGTAGCCCTGTTCCCGCAACACAGGCTGCAAAGCCCTCCGGACCGCTCCGGTCCTGAGGGCTTTTTTCGTCTCTGCTCCGCCGTGGACGGGCCTCATTCCATAAAGAAAGGGATAACAAAAAACCGCCGGAAGAACCGGCGGCCATGCTTGGTGGACGTTCTCCCCCGTGTAAAGGCGGGAACCGGGAGAGGCTTCTTTTTCCCCGCAGGCGCGGGGCTGCCGTGCAGTCAGAAATTCCGGCTTTCATCCTTTCCTCCGGGGGAGGAAGTCTTCCGGCAGTCCGGACTAAAATATACCGGACATGACAGGTGTTTATTTATTGTCCACAGTAACTGTTTCTGCATGGTTTTCATACAGGCCGGGGGCTATTCGTGGCCGTGTATTCTGCCGCGCATGTAAACCCGATGCATGCTGCGGCATCCCCTCGTATCGGGAACGCGCAGGTCAAGCCCTGTTTCCGTTCTGAGGCGGTCGGACACCTGGCTGAGCTTTTCCTTCATGCTGTCACGCAGTTCCTGGAGCTCGCGGCCGAGGCGCGCCAGCTGCTCGGGATCGCTGCCGTCATTGAAATTGAGCTGTTCGAGTTCCCTGCGCTTGGCGCCGATCTGGCCGTCAAGGTCACGCAGGGCGGGCATGGCCTCTTCCATTATCTGTACCGCGCGTTTCTGCTTGTCAGCCGGTAGATCGGCAAGGCAGTCCCTGGCCTGTCCCATGCCGCCGGGTATCTGGGGGCCGTATCCGGGAGGGCAGGGCACAGCCGCGCCTCCGGCGTCCGGATGCTCCCCTGCGGAGGCGCTCACGCAGGCCGCGGCGGAAAGGACGGGCAGAAGAAGTAAGGCAGCCATATATTTTCTGAACATAGAATTACTCCATAGCACAGGTTCTGCCATTTTTCTATGCATACTTCGGGCCAGGAAACCGAAAAACCGTGGCTTTTTTCATCATTTAACAAAAATGCATTGACTTTTGCCGCAGGGTGCACTACTTTTACATCATGAGGGCAGGTGTGTGACCGCCCTCTCCGGCACAGAAAGGACATAAAAACGTTGCAGGTCCGCTGTGCAGCAACTGTTCACCGGTGGCATACGAAATACATGAAAGAAGCGCGGAGTTCTTCCGCGGGCGTTCTTTTGTGTACGCGTGTGCTTTTCCGCTTATTTCATCTTTCATCAGTATCATCATAAAAGGAGTATTTTTTATGCATCATTCCATTACCAGCATCAATGGCATTCATACCGTTACCTGCGCCATCTGCGGCCGCACCGAATCCGACATCGACGCCGAACACCTGCGTGAGCATCTTGCCGCGCACGGCTGGGAACGCGACGAGGTGACCGGGCATTACCGCTGCCAGAAGTGCGCTGACTTCGCGAGAGCTTTCTCCGGCTCCTGTGCCGGCGTTTCCAGCTCCGTTTCCGCCATTGACTAATCCTCTCTCATATCCTTTCCTCACCCGCTGCACATTTTCTGGCGTTTCGCGGGGCAGCCTGCCATGGTCCGGCAGCGCTGCCGCATCCGCCGGGAAATACTCCCAGGCAGTCACTTTTCTTTTCTGTTCTGTTCCCTGCGCGCGGAATCCTCTTCCCGTTTCCGCAGTATGGCGAGGGCCCTGTCGTAGTCAGCCGGCCTGTCCATATCCATATTGATATACGGATCGTCTACGGGCACTTCCCCGCACGAAAGTTCTCCGAGCACGCTCTGGAGTCCCCGCTCCGGGTTCATGGTGAGCGCCGCTTTGGCCGCGGCCCGGCTCAGGAAGGGAGGATGTCCCCTGAATCCGCCGCAGACGGGAATCACGTAGCCGGCCTCTGACGTTTCAGCGGCCCTGACGGCGGCGGAGATGGTTGCAGGCAGGATCAGGGGAATGTCCACAGGCTGTACGCCGAACCATCCGGCCTGGGGAAAAGCGTTCAGGGCACAGGCAAGCCCCGCGGCCACAGAGGAAAACATGCCGTCTTCAGGCCTCGGGTTTTCCGCGAAAAGAACGCCGCACGCCCTGGCGCAGCGCCCGGTAAGCTCCTTCTTAAAACCGCCCACGACGACCACATGACGCACGCCTGCCCTGTGCCACGTCTCTATGACGTGGGCGAGCACGCTTTTTCCTCCGAAGGGAAGCATGGGCTTGAAACGGCCCATGCGCGTGGAAAAGCCGGCCGCCAGGATGATTCCGCACACAGGCCCTGCCGCCGACCCCGTCTCTTCTTTCTTCCGGTCCATGCCGTCTCCTTCAGGAGCGCGAAAACGCGCCGTTCCTTTCTGCCTCAGGGCAGTGGGAGCCCGGCGCCATGCCGGTCTCTTTCCCTTTACTCTAAACGCCCGCGGCCGTGTCCGCAACGCGGCGGGCCGGCTTTTTTCGCGGCTATCGCCAACAGCCGGCAAATGCGGTATCATGGCTCATCGTTTTCTGAAGGGGGTTGCATCATGAGAATCTATCAGGCCGGGCCGCTTTTTTCCGAAGCCGAACGCGAATGGCACAAGGCTCTCAAGGCACGTCTTCTGACCGCCGGCCACGAAGTCATCTGGCCCGGCGATCTGATCACCCAGGAAGAGATCGCGGAGTGGGGCGATGAGGCGCCAGCCCGGATTCTTCAGCGCGATCTCGAGGGCATTATCTCCTGCAAAGCCGTGGTGGCTCTTCTTGACGGCCCCCAGGTGGACGACGGTACGGCCTTTGAAATCGGCTACGCCTACGCCAAGGGAATTCCTGTCTTCGGCGTGCGCACTGACTTCCGCGTCTGCGGCGACACGCCCAAGGGCTCCCTCAACGCCATGATCGAGGGAAGCCTCAGGGGGCTCGCCCGCTCGCGCACCGAACTTTTTGCCATGCTCATGACGAGCGGGGATCTGTCCTGAGCCGGCTCTCCCTTCCCACGCTTTTTACGGCGGACCGGACGCCTTTCCGGCCCGCTTTTTTGTCTCTGCGGTCAGGGCCGCCGGAATTTTCAGAAAAAAACGTACGGCGCGCTTTCTGTTATTCTGACAGCGCGGCGCTGAAATGTGTCCCGCGCCCCGCGCAGACACGTTTTCCTCACGTGTCTTTTCCGGGAGGCTGTCTTTCTGAACGCGGCGCCTGCCTCCTTACGACGTCTGTTTCCGGACCGCGTCTTCCTGCCAAAAGCAGGCCCGCCTTTTTCCCCGGAGTCATTATGAAGCTCCTGCACACTTCCGACTGGCACCTCGGCGCAGCCCTCTACGACGCCCCGAGATACGAGGAACACAAAGCGTTCCTCGGCTGGCTCACGGATCTCATCGCCAGCGAACACATCGACGCCCTGCTCGTGGCGGGCGATATTTTTGACAAGGTCATGCCTCCCAACGACGCGGCCGGACTTTACTATTCCTTCCTGGCCGGCCTCGGCTCCGCAGGCTGCCGGCAGGCCGTCATCACGGGCGGCAACCATGATTCGCCCTCCAGGCTCAACGCCCCGGCCGATGTGCTGAAAGGGATAGGCGTGAGCGTCATCGGCTGCATGCCCGAAAGAGTGGAGGAGGAAGTGATCCCGCTTAAGGACAGAAACGGCAGAACGGCGGCCCTTGTCTGCGCCGTGCCCTATCTCAGGGACAGGGATGTGCGCGTCTGCCGTGAGGGCGACGATCCCGAAGACAGAGAGTCGGCCATAGCGAAAGGCGTGGCCGCCCATTACGCTGCCGTGCGCGAAGCAGCCAGCAAAATGGATCCCGCACTCCCTCTCATCGCCATGGGGCATCTTTTCGCGGGCGGAGCGTCAGCCCGTGACGGAGAAAGTCCCATCCTTGTGGGCACGCTCGGGAAAATCCCGACGGAGAATTTTGCCGGGGGCTTCGCCTACGTGGCGCTCGGGCACATTCATTCGCCGCAGAAGCTGAAGGTGGGGGGCAAAGTGATGGAAAACGTGCGCTACTGCGGCTCACCCCTCCCCATGAGTTTCGATGAAACAGCCGGCAAAGAGGTCGTCATCCTGGATATCGGAGAGGACGGATCCTGCGGGGTGCAGTCCGTTCCCGTTCCGCGCTTCCGGGAGCTGAAGCGTCTCTCGGGCGGCACAGAGGAGCTGCGCGGCATGCTCCGGAAGGAAGTCTGGGAACACCCCGGCATGTGGCTCGACATCCGGTGCGCGGAGGGCACGAGCCGCTCCCTCAGGGAAAATCTTGATCGTGTCATCGCGGAAGAGGCTGAAAAGCGGGGCGTCTCTCCGAAAGACAGGCCCGTTATTCTGCATACGGAAGCCATTCCGCCGAAGGTTTCCGAAGGGCTTGAAGGAAGGGAGAAAGATCTCGCGAGTCTCACACCGGACGAGGTTTTCGAGAAGCTTCTCGACAGCCGCGGCGTCAGGGAAGAGGAACGCGGCCCCCTGCGCGGGTACTACCAGAAGGTCCTGCGGGATCTCGAGGAACATCCCGAAGGCGCCCCTGAAGCGCGGCAGGGCACGGAGACGGAGAACTGAGGGGGAGATTCATGAAAATCGAGCAGCTGCGTTTCCGTAACCTGAACAGCCTTGCCGGGGAGTGGGTCATCGACTTTACGGACAGGGAACTTTCCGACGAAGGCATCTTTCTCATCACCGGCCCCACGGGCGCGGGCAAGACAACCATTCTTGACGCCATCACGCTCGCCCTTTACGGCCAGACGCCAAGGCTTTCCAGCATCAGCACGGGCGGCAACGAGATCATGAGCCGGCAGCAGGTAAACTGTTTTTCCGAGGTTATTTTCTCGGCCGGAGGAAAAAGATACCGGGCCCTCTGGTCCCAGCGCCGCGCCCGCGGCAAAGCGGATGGCAGGCTCCAGGCGCCGTACAGGGAATTCGAAGACATGACCGGCGCTCCGGGGAAGCCCATCGATAAAATCAGGGAAGTGAGCAGAGCCGTCCTTGAGGCTGTGGGGATGGACTTCGACGGTTTCACGAGGTCTGTCATGCTGACCCAGGGGCAGTTCGCGCGCTTTCTGAACGCCCAGCCGGCTGACCGCGCCCACATCCTGGAAAAAATTACGGGTACGGACTTCTACTCCGCCATTTCCCGGCGCTGCCTCAGAATGAGAGGCGAAGCCGCGAAAAAATCAGAGCTCTTACACCAGCGGCTCGCCGACTGCCGGGTGCTCAGCAGCGGGGAAAGGGCAGCGCTCGAAGCAGAGCAGAAGGCCATCGATGCTGACTGCGCGGCGAATCAGAAAGAGCAGCAGGCCGTACGGAGCGCGCGTGAGTGGGCCGTCAGCATGGACAGCGCCATACGGGAGCGCGCGCAGGCCGAAGCCAGGGGAAAGGCTCTTGAAGCAGAGATCAGCAATTTTGAGCCCTCCAGGGAGAGGCTTGAGCGGAGCAGAAAAGCCGCGGGGCTCCGTGAGGGGTACGCCGTTCTGAAGAACCGCCGCAGGATAGCCGACGACGCCCAGGCTCTTCTGAAAGAACTGGACGGAGCCGGCGTAAGCGGCACGCAATCCGGCGAGGAGCGGACAGGAGCCATGATTCAGGCCATGCGCGCCGCAGGTGAGCGGAGCGGCAGCGCGGAGCTGAAGGCAGGTCTGGACGGGTTCTGCGGGAGTCTTGAGACGGCGCTCGCCGATTTCGGGGCCAGAAAACAGGATGCCGCCCGGGCCTCGGAAAATCTCAGGAAAGCAGTCCTCGATGAGGAAAATGCCACCCGGCAGGCCGGAGAAGCTGACAGGGCAGTCAGGGAGAAAGATGAAGCCCTTACCCTTGCGCAGAAGAATCTTGACGCCGCGCTCGATGGCAAAAGTCCGGAATACTGGGATGACCTCGCCACGCTCGCCTTGTCCACGTTAAACGCCATCCGCTCCCTTCAGGTCACATGCGGCTCCATCGCCACCCAGAAAAGCGGCATTGAGCAGAAAGAAGAGCAGCGCAGGGCAGCGGGAAAGAAAGCGAAGGAGGACAAACGTGTCCTCAGTGAACTCCGGGAGAAGGACATCCCATTCAGCCAGAAGGAATACGACCTTCTGAAGGACAATTACCTGCTCGCGCGCAGGGTTTCCGATCTCGAGGAAGAGCGGCACAGGCTCACTGCCGGCCAGCCCTGTCCCCTGTGCGGCTCCACGGTTCATCCCTATGCCGAAGGCGCGCCGCTCCCGGACCTCAGAAAGGAGGCCATGGGCGCCGCGGAAAAGAAGCTCAGGGAACTGCAGAACAGGGCATCCCGCCTGGACGGCGATATCGCGGGCAGCCAGAGGCTCATAGAGACCCTCAGCCGCGATATCGCCACAGGGAAAAAGGAACTCGACCGCCTGAACGCCGGATTTGACGCCGGGCGCGCCGAATGCCTCGCCCGCGCGGGATCGTGCCAGGTCATTCTTCCGGAAAGCGCGTCCGCGTCTGATGCCGCCGCCGTCCTTGCCCGCGCTGCGGAAAAGTGGCAGGCGGACGCGGAAAAGGCAAAGAAATTCCTGGAGAAAATCCGGAAACTGGCCGCGGAGCGGGACAGGGCGCAGTCTCTCCTGAATCAGGCGCGGCAGACCGGGCACACGTTCAGTCTGAAGAAGACAGACGCCGAAGGCAGGAGAAAAACGGCGGAGACAGCGGCGGCCGGCGCCGGATCCGCGCTCGCGGCGGCCGGAGAGGCTCTCGGGCGCGCGCGGCAGGCCTTCGCGAACGGGCTCGCCACGTTCACGGCATCACGGGACGAAGCGCAGGCCGCGTTCAGCCAGGCTCTCAGGGAGACCGGCTACGCGGACGAAGCAGCCTGGGCCCGTGACCTGCTTCCCGGGGACGAACACAAAAAGCTTGAGGAACAGGAACGGACCCTGCAGCGGGAACTGGATCGTCAGAAAGCGCTGGAGGAGGCCGCGAAGAAGAAATACGACACCCTCGCCGCTTCCAGGGCCACGGACAGGAGCATCGCCGAACTTGAAGCGCGGCTGCAGGAACTTGAACGCGTCTTCGCGGAGAAGCTCGGGCGCCGCGGCACGATTAGCGCGGATCTCGCCCGCGACGCGGCGATCCACGGGCAGAAAAACGCGCTCATTGCGGAGAGCGGGGAAGCCGATGATGAGCTTAAGCGCTGGGATGATCTCAATAACCTTATCGGTTCCTCGTCAGGCGATAAATTCAGCAACTTCGCCCAGAGCCTGACTCTTGCCACACTGGCACAGGAGGCCAACCTCCAGCTGAAGAATCTCGCCCCCCGCTACACGCTGGAGACAGGAGGAAACTTAAACCTCGACTTTGACGTCATTGATTCCTGGCAGGAAAACGAGCGGCGCAGCGCCCGCAATCTCTCGGGCGGCGAATCCTTCCTCGTGAGCCTTTCCCTGGCTCTGGCCCTGTCTTCGCTTTCGCACGGAAGCTCGCATATCGAAACCATGTTCCTCGATGAAGGGTTCGGCACCCTGGATCCGGAGGCCATGGAAACGGCCCTGAACGCGCTCGCTGCCCTGCGGCAGGGGGGAAGCCGCCTCGTCGGCATCATCTCCCACGTGGAGGAGCTGAAGAAAAAGATCGACGTTCAGGTCAGAGTCAGCCGCGGCAATAACGGCGTCAGCACGATGGAAGGCCCCGGCATCTCCCGCGGCGGAAAAAAGAAGGAAATTAAATCTTTGCTTGAAGTATAAAAGGCTTACAGACTGAAAAAAGCGCCGGGGCAGGGCGGAAAACGCTCTTCCCCGGCGCTTTGTTTTTTTCTGGCCTGTTTTTTCTAGCCGAGACGCGTGCGCAGGGCTATGGCCGCGAGGCGGCCAGACGCGATAGCCCAGTGCAGGTTATAGCCGCCGAGGAGGCCGGTGACATCGAGGAGCTCGCCGATAATGGAAAGCCCCGGCACGACGCGGCTGAAGAAGGTCATGGGCACCACTTCGGACGTGTCCACGCCGCCGCGGCAGACTTCCGCGAATCTGAGGCCGGCCGTGCCCGCGGGAACAAGGGTGTACTTTCTCAGGTTCTGCAGGAGACCTTCACGTTCCGCTTTAGCTATTTCGGCGCAGCGGCGGTCGAGGAGCTCCGCGGGCACGAGGCTGTCCACGAGGCTCTGGGGCATGCGTTTTGAGAGGATGGAGCGCGGCGTGCCCCTGCCGCACTGTTCATCGCTGAAAATGGGGCCGGGATCCTGGCCGGCGAAGAAGTCGATGGTGACCGGCTCATCCCTGTGCCAGAAGAGCGACGCCTTGAGCGCGGCCGGGCCGGAGAGGCCTTCATGGGTAAAAAGAAGATCGTCGCGGAAGGTCCGCTTTGTTTCCCCTCCGACAGTCAGCTCCACGGGCAGGCTCACCCCCTGCAGTCCGAAAAGAGCGGAATCTTCAGGCAGGATGAAGGGGGTCAGGGCCGCCTCGGGCGTGATGACGTGGTGGCCGAGCGCCTGGGCGAGGGCGTAGCCGAAACCCGTCGCGCCCACGGCGGGGCAGGCCGGGGAGCCCAGGGCCAGCACGAGGTGTCTGCCCTTTACCGAAGTGCCGTCCTTCGCGGTCAGCGTCACGCTTCCGTCAGAAACACGGATGCCGTCGGCGGGCACGTTCAGGCCTGTGCGCAGGGCAAAGCGTCCCTTTTTGCAGCCGCGGATAAGGGCGCTCACAAGATCGCGCGCGGACGTCGCCAGAAAGTAGCGGCCGCCCTCGCGTTTTTCCCAGGGCAGTCCCAGGCTGTCCATGAAACGCGTCATGCCCATGGTGCTGAAGGCGTCCAGCACGGGATCCACAAAACCCGGCGTTCCGCAGAGGTAGCAGTCCGGGGTGAGAGAGGAGTTGGTGAAATTGGCGCGTCCGCCACCACAGATGGCCAGCTTGCGCGCCGGCGTGCGTTCCCTGTCGATGACGCACACGGAGAGTCCGAGCTCGGTGCAGCGCAGGGCGCAGGAAAGGCCTGAGGCACCGGCTCCCAGAATGATCACATCGTACCCGTCGCGGCCGTCGAACTGGTTCCCGCGGAGAAAATCCTGCTCGTCCTTCTCATCGACAGTCCAGCGCTTCGCGAAGGGCTTGCGCTGCCCGTACCCGCTCCGGCCGTCATCGCCTGACGAAGGGGCGGGGCGGCTGTCCCCGCGGTATCCGCCGCGGGAAGAGTCACTGCGCGGCGCGGTGTCACGGCTGAAGGACGGCCTGCCATCGCGGGAGAAGCTGCGTTCTCCGAGCGGGGTGCTGTCTGCCCGGTCTTCCCGCATATACGGCCTTCCGGGATGACGCTCACTGTCAGAAAATGGTCTCTCATCGCGGAAAGAACCGCGCTCTGCCCCGTTCTCAGAGTTGTCGTAGCTGCGGTCACGCTGGAAAGACGGCCTGTCGTTATGAGAGAAACGGTGTTCGCCGCGTCCGGGAAAATCCTTTCTGTCTTCGCGGGAGTAGGGTCTGCCGGGACGGCGGTCACGGCTGAAGGACGGTCTCTCGTCGCGGAAAGTACCGCGCTCTGACCCGTTCTCAGAGTTGTCATAGCTGCGGTCACGATGGAAAGACGGTCTGTCATCGTGGGAGAAACGGCGCTCGCCGCGTCCGGAGAAGTTCTCCCTGTCTTCGCGGGAGTAGGGTCTGCCGGGGCGGCGGTCACGGCTGAAGGACGGCCTCTCATCACGGGAAAAGCCGCGATCGGTCCCATCCCCGGAGCGGTCATAGCGGTGGTCACGCTGGAAAGACGGTCTGTCGTCATGGGAGAAACGGTGTTCGCCGCGTCCGGAGAAATCCTTTCTGTCTTCGCGCGTGTAGGATCTGCCTCCGCGGGAAGAGCCGTGCCCGGACTGCCCTTCCTCACGGGAAAACGGTTTGCCGGTCCTGCGGGGCCTTGTTCCGGCGTCCTCTCTCCGGGGCTGGCCTTCGCTGCTGTCCGGAGCATGCCTTCCGGCAGAAGGGAAGCGCGGCGCGCCGGATACTTCCGTTCCGTTTGACTTGTTTTTTGTTGAAGGGGTATGCATTTCAGACTGATTACCTTCTGTCTGCTCTTTACGCGGAGTCTCTTCCATGCCTCTTGTATCCTCTCTCTATGTGCCGCCTTTTCCTTTCCAAAATGGCCGGCTGAATACTGTTTTTCCCACGCTTTTCAGGCACGTGGATTACCCTGACAGGCAGGAGGGAGGGGATTCCCTTCTGCGCCGTGAACGCATCAGCACGCCAGACGGCGATTTCCTTGATATCGATATTTACCCGTCTCCCGCAAGCCCCCGTTTTCTGGCCGTGCTGACCCACGGACTCGGCGGAAATTCCCGGCGCAAGTATGTGCGCGGCATGGCCAGGGCCTTCAGAAGAGCAGGGGGGCTGTGCGCTGCCTGGAACCACCGGGGCGCCTCCGGTGAAATCAACAGGGCAAGACGCTTCAGCCACATGGGCGAGACAGGGGATCTTGCCGCCGTCGCCGCCTGGGCTGAGCGCTTTGACCTGCCCATCGTTCTGGCAGGCTTCAGCATGGGAGCCCATCAGACCCTAAGCTATCTCGGGGGAGATAACGTGTCCCCGGCCGTCGTCTGCGGCATCGCCATATCTGATCCCTGCGATACTGTCACGGCTGGAAATCTCATCGATACCCCGCGGAACACGGTGTTCCGCCGTTATCTTCTGAAACAGCTGCTGCCCCTGGTACGGGAAAAGCTTTCGCGTTATCCCGATATCGCCGGGGGAGCTGACGTCGGGGGCATAACGGATTTTCATACCTTCGACAACCTCGTGACTGCCCCGGCCTTCGGCTTCCGCAGCGCTGAGGACTATTACAGCCGCGTTTCCATCCTGCCGCGCATTCCCTTTATCAGAAAGCCTGTCTATCTCCTGAACGCGCTCGACGATCCCTTCTGCACGCCGGCGTGCCACCCGTTTTCCGAAGCGGAAAAGAATCCGGTCTTCTGGTTCGAGGCCTCCCGCTGGGGCGGCCACATGGGCTTCGTCACGAAGGGGGAGACCTGCTATCATGAGGAGCGCGCCGTGCGTTTCCTTAATGAAAGGATCGGATTCTGAGCGGGGCAGGGCGTCAGACGGGAAAAACGGGACTGCATTATTGAAGCAGAAGTTGAAATTTCCCGGCCCGCCGGAGCATCCCGCCCGCTGCCCGGGATGGATTCCGTCCCGGGCAGCTCTCATTATTATCTGACCAGGTGTTTGAGATCGCCATAGCCCTCTCTGTCCATTTCCTCATAAGGAATGAAGCGGAGAGCTGCGCTGTTGATGCAGTAACGGAGCCCGCCCCTGTCCTTTGGACCGTCAGTGAAGACATGCCCGAGATGGGAGCTGCCGCTGCGGCTCCGGACCTCAATCCGATCCATGCCGTGGCTTCTGTCCTCATGCTCCGTGACCACGGACGGATCGATGGGCTTCGCGAAGCCCGGCCAGCCGCAGCCGGTTTCAAATTTATCGGAGGAAGAGAAGAGGGGTTCCCCCGTCGCGACATCAACATAAATACCGCGGCGCGTATTCTTCCAGTACTTCCCGGTAAAGGGTCTCTCCGTTCCGGCGTTCTGCGTGACGTCATATTCCTCAGGCGTAAGCTGCTTTTTCAGTTCCCCGTCTGAAGGCCTGGCATATCTGGCGGGATCCAGGGAGCCTGCTTTTTTCCCCTCAAGATCCCTGAGGCTGTCAAAACTGATGTGACAGTAGCCGCCAGGGTGCTTTTTCAGATAATCCTGATGGTATTCTTCGGCCGGATAGTAGTTTTTCAGGGGCATGAGTTCGACCGCGAGCGGCCTGTCGTACTCCTTCTGAACGGCGGCCATGACTGAGGCGAGGACCTTTTCGTCCTCCCCGTCCACGAAGTACATGCCCGTACGGTACTGGCTCCCCGTGTCATTGCCCTGCCGGTTTACGCTGACGGGATCGATGATTTTAAAAAAATGCTCCGCGAGTGTCCGGAGGCTGACGAGCGAAGGATCGTAGCGCACATGCACAGTCTCAGCGAAGCCCGTGTCCCCGGAACAGACTTCCTGGTATTTCGGGTTTTCCGTCCTGCCGTTGGCGTATCCCGCCGTAACGCCGCTCACCCCGGGAATCCGTGAAAAGTACTCTTCCACTCCCCAGAAACACCCTCCGGCGAAGTACACGTCCCTGAGCCCGGACGCGGCGGCTGTCTTCTTTTCCATATCTGCCTCACTGCTGCTTCCCCTTCCCGGGGAAGACGTATCTTCCGCCGCCATGGCCAGCGCTGACGCCAGCAGAAAGACGACGGACAGGAGAAATAACACCGTTTTCTTCATGGCTTCCTCCTTTGCGGGGGATCCGGAGCATCCGGTTCCTGTCTGGTGCTTCACGTCCCGGGTAGGGATACCGGCCGTCCATGGACGCGCGCCGGAAAAGATCCGTGTCCTGAGTTTCCGGCCGGCGCGGCATCCTGACAGCATGCCGCGCGCTGTACGGCGGAAGAGCCTTTGTACAGGAAGGGTATTCTCACACAGGCGGCCGGAGATGAAAAGCCTGACGGGAAACCGGGGAGAGCTGTTCCCCCCGGCCGGAGACGGGACTGAATGGAAATCCCCTGTCTGCCCCGGACCGGGATGTCCCTGAGCCCGCGATCCTTTAGAGATGGGGAAGGGCGGGTTTCGGAGGGAAAGAGAAAGGCGGGGACAACAAAAAACCCCGGGAGCTCTGTGAGCTTCCGGGGTCCTGCTTTCTGGTAGCAAGGGGGAGATTTGAACTCTCGACACTGCGGGTATGAACCGCATGCTCTGACCAACTGAGCTACCTTGCCGTGACACTCTCATTCGGTGCGAGGTCATTTATACGCACATCAGAAGGGCTTTGCAAGCTTTTTTTTGAAAATTTCCGAAAAAAAGATTCCGGAGGCTCCGCCTTTCTGTCCGCCGTACAGAAATTGGACGGGCAGGCCGATTTCTGGACAGCCTGAGAACAGAAGCTGGACAGGGCGGGAGGCACCCGGAAAAATTTGCGCAAAGAGTCCCCGAAACCGCTGTGCCAGCCCTTGATTTTTCAAAGAATATACATTACCTAGAACTGCTCAAACAGACAAAATACTCTTTTTAAGGAGACATCTTATATGGCTGATGAGAAAGTAACCGCGACTGAGGATTCTGGCGAGAATTTTGCCGAAATGTTTAAGGCGAGCCAGGAAAACGCTCAGGGACGGGTAAAACAGGGGGACAAGGTTACCGGAACCGTTATCGATGTGACCGACGACAGCGTCTTCGTGAACGTGGGTGTGAAGATTGACGGCATTATGGATCGCAAGGACTTCATCGACAATGAGGGCAACCTCACGGTGAAGGTCGGCGACGAAGTCGAAGCCTACGTCACCAAAGCCACTTCCCAGGAAATCGTCCTTTCCCGCTCCATGAACGGCGCCGGCATGGCTGCCATCGAGAACGCCAAGGACGCCGGCATTCCGGTTGAGGGCAGGGTCATCGACGCCTGCAAGGGCGGCTACCATGTCGAGATTCTCGGCAAGACCGCTTTCTGCCCCGGAAGCCAGATGGCTGCCGGCGAGCCTGAGAGCCTGCCCGGCCAGACCTTCCAGTTCCTCATCACCCGCGTTGAGAGCCGCGGCCGCAACATCGTTGTGAGCCACCGCGCTCTCGTTGACCGCGAGCGCGAAGCCAGCCTCGAGAAGTTCCTCTCCGAAGTGAAGGAAGGGGATATCATCGAAGGCAAGGTCACCCGCCTCGCTCCCTTCGGCGCCTTTGTCGAAGTCGCTCCCGCCGTTGAAGGCATGATCCATCTTTCCGAGCTGTCCTGGTCCCGTGTGGTCAAGGCCGACGAGGCCGTGAGCGTGGGGCAGGAAGTGAAGGTCAAGCTCCTCAAGGTTTCCAAGGAGAAGGGCCGCGACGGCCGCGAGCATACCCGCATTTCCCTCTCCCTCAAGCAGGCTCAGGGCAACCCCTGGGATGACGCCGCCTCCAAGCTGGTGATCGGCGATATCGTTGAGGGCCGCGTTGTGCGCCTCGCTCCCTTTGGCGCCTTTGTCGAAGTGCTGCCCGGCATCGAAGGCCTCGTGCACATCTCCGAGATGTCCTGGGGCCGCCGCGTGAACAAGCCTGAAGAGGTTGTGAAGCCCGGCGACACCGTCAAGGTCAAGATCAAGGACGTGAACCTCGAGAATCACCGCGTTTCCCTCAGCATGCGCGACGCCGAAGGCGATCCGTGGGCTGACGTCGAAACCCGCTTCCCCGTGGGCGCCAGCGTGACCGGCAAGGTCGAGAACCACTCCAAGTTCGGCCTCTTCGTGACCCTCGCCCCCGGCATCACCGGTCTGCTTCCCGAAGGCGTTATGCGCGCCACCAAGACCGCTGCCCAGTTCCAGAACCTTGAGAAGGACGCCGAGGTCGAGCTCGAAATCCAGCGTGTCGACCCCGCCGCCCGCCGCATCACCCTCGCCCCCAAGGGCGTCGAGATGCCCGCTCCCAAGGAAAAGGAAGCTTCTTCCGGCAAGCCCGAACGCAAGGGCGGCAGGCCCGGCCGTGAGCCCGAGGATAACTCCTGGCGCCAGCACCAGAAGTCCGGCTCCAGCAACAACAGCGTGATGTTCCAGGCTCTTCAGGAAGCCCTCAAGGCCAAGAAGAACTAACGACACTCTCTGACTGAGAAAGAATGTATGCAGGGGGAGGCGAGGCCGGACGGCTTTTCCTCCCCCTGCTATATTTTTGGCACACTAATTGCATAACTCTCAGTACACCTTTGAAGGAGATTGAGACTGTATGTATCTGAAAAAAGCTTTTACCGCTGTCATTGTTCTGACGGCTTTCGTTCTGGCCCAGACAGCCAGGGCTGAGAATCTTCCCGATTTCTCCGAGCTCGCCGCCGCGAGCGGTCCGGCCGTAGTCAACATCAATACCGAGCGCACCGCCAACGTGAGCGGCCCTGAAGACATGTTCGGCGATATGTTCCGCAACATGCCCCCCGGATTCGACCGCTTCTTCGGCGGTCCCTTCAACAACAGGGGACAGAAGGCTCCCAAGCGCAAGCAGAAGTCCCTGGGCTCCGGTTTCCTGATTTCCGCTGACGGCTACATCGTCACCAACAACCACGTGGTTGCCGACGCCGACTCCATCCGTGTCACCCTCGACGAGAGCGTGTACAAGGGTGAGCCCGTCAAGGCGAAGCTCATCGGCTCCGATGAGGAAACCGACCTCGCTCTCCTGAAGATTGACGTGGACAAGCAGCTGCCCTTCCTGAAGTTCGGCAGCTCCGCAAACCTGAAGATCGGCGAATGGCTCCTCGCCATCGGCAACCCCTTCGGTCTTGACCATTCCGTCACCGCCGGCATTCTTTCCGCCAAGGGCCGCCGCATCAACGCCGGCGCCTTTGACAACTTCCTGCAGACCGACTGCGCCATTAACCCCGGCAACTCCGGCGGCCCCCTTCTGAATATGAAGGGTGAGGTCATCGGCATCAATACCGCCATCATCGCTTCCGGCCAGGGCATCGGCTTCGCCGTGCCCAGCGACCTCGCCAACGACATCATCTCCAAGCTCAAGGGCGGCAAGAAGATCAGCCGCGGCTGGCTCGGTGTCGTGATCCAGGATGTCGATGAGAACACCGCCAAGGCCCTGGATATGAAGGATGCGCATGGCGCCCTCGTGGCCAGTGTCCAGGAAGGCCAGCCCGCCGACAAGGCCGGCATCAAGGAAGGCGACGTGATCGTCTCCGTTGACGGCCAGAACATCAAGGATACCGCTGAACTGCTCGCCGCCATCGCCAAGAAGGCTCCCGGCTCCGACGCGAAGGTGACCGTGTGGCGTGAAGGCGCCGCGAAGGAATTCACCGTGAAGCTCGGCGACCGCAGCGAGAACCTCTCCGCTGAAAACGGCATCCAGACCAGGGATGGCAGCGAAGCGAAGAAGTCCGAAGGCACGCTCGGCCTCTCCGTGCGTCCCCTCACCAGGGATGAAGCCAAGGCCTTCAAGATCAAGGACGGCGGCCTCGCCATCCTCAGCGTTGACGAAGACAAGCCCGCCGCTGCCGCTGACCTGCGCGAAGGCGACATCATCGTCAAGGCGAACATGAAGCCTGTCTCCACCGTGGCTGACCTTACGAAGCAGGTGAGCGAGTGCACCAAGCGCGGCGCCATCCTCCTTCAGATTAACCGCCGCGGAGACCTCATCTTCCGCACCGTGAAGCTCGGCAAGTAGCTTCCTCTTACAGAAGACTCCGTCAGGGGCCGTGTCCGTCATCCGGGCGCGGCCCCTTTTTTTGTGTCCTGAGCCGGGCTGCGGGAGGGGAGAATGCCCGCTATGGTATTGCGGACGGAAGTGGGGTATAGTCTTTTGAGGTGTATACCGTTTTTTATACAAAGCCCGGATCCTTGCAGAGGAGGCGCCATGTCCATTCATCCTGAGGCGGGCAAACTCGCCGATCCCAGAACGCTTGAAAATATCCCGGCCCTCATGGCCGCCTATTACACGGAAAAGCCGGATCCGTCCGTACCTGGCCAGCGTGTCTCATTTGGCACGTCCGGGCACCGCGGCTCATCTCTCAAACGCACCTTCAACGAGGCGCATATCGAGGCCATCACCCAGGCCGTGTGCGACTACCGCTCCGCTGAGGGCATTGACGGGCCGCTCTATATCGGCTTTGACACCCATGCCCTGTCAGCGGCAGCCTACCGTACGGCCCTGTGCGTGCTTGCCGCCAATCATGTCAAAACCCGCGTTTCCAAAGATGGCAGATATACGGCCACGCCCTGCGTGTCCCATGCCATCCTTCTCTGGAACAGAACCCATGAGGGCATTGACCGCGCCGACGGCATCATCATCACTCCGTCCCACAACCCGCCATCGGACGGCGGATTCAAGTACAATCCCCCCCACGGCGGCCCGGCTGACACGGCTGTGACCTCGCGCATCGAGCAGGCCGCCAATGAAATTCTCGCGGGCGGCAACAGGGAAGTGCACAGGATTGACTACGAGGCAGCCCTCTCTTCGCCCGAGACCGAGGATTTTGACTTTGTCAGCGCCTATGTCGACGGTCTTGCCGATATCATCGACATGAAAGCTATCGCCAAATCCGGTCTGAAACTGGGCGTCGATCCCCTCGGCGGCGCCAGCCTCGAACTCTGGCAGCCCATCGCCGACAAATACGGCCTTAACCTGACCATCGTGAACAAATGCGTTGATCCCACCTTCCGCTTTGTCCCCCGTGACAAGGACGGAAAAATCCGCATGGACTGCTCTTCCCCCTGGGCCATGAGCGTGCTTCTCGGGATGCGCGATAAATTCGACCTGAGCTTCGCCTGCGATCCCGACTCTGACCGCCATGGCATCGTAACCAGCGAAGAACTCATGAATCCCAACCACTATCTGTCCGTGTGCGCCTGGTATCTCATGAAAACGAGGAAGCACTGGCCAAAGAAATGCGGCATCGGCAAGACTGTAGTGACAAGCAACATGCTGAACCGTATCGCCGATCACATCGGCTGCGGCATCGTGGAGACGCCGGCCGGCTTTAAATGGTTCGTCCCCTTCCTCACGAGCGGGAAATGCGGGTTCTGCTGCGAGGAAAGCGCTGGCGGCTCCTTCCTGTGCTTCGACGGCAGTACCTGGTCTACGGACAAAGACGGCCCGCTGCTCTGCCTGCTCGCCGCGGAAATGATCGCGAAGGAAGGCATGAACCCCAGCAAACTCTATAAGAAAATCACGAAAAAGCTGGGCGACCCCGTTTACCAGCGCATCGATTCTCCTGTGGATGACGTGACGCGCGCCACGCTGAAGAGCCTCACCCCCAAGAAAGTGGATCTGAAGAAGCTCGGCGGCGAGCCCGTGACGGAGATCCTCACCGAGGCGCCCGGCAACAACGCGCCCATCGGCGGCTGCAAGGTCGTCACTAAGGACGGCTGGTTCGCCGTACGTCCCTCCGGAACGGAAGCTATCTACAAGCTCTACGCTGAAAGCTTCCGCGGGGCCGATCATCTGAAGTCCATTCAGAAGGACGCCGGCTCCTTTGTTGAACGGCTTCTCGGAAAGTAAAACCAGGGGGCGCGGGTATATCCCGCTGCCCCCTTTGTGTTTCAGACCACATGCGCCGGGAATAGGATCCGCAGAGGAATCCCGGCGCTCTCTCCGGATCCGTATTATGCCGGCTGTAAAAGGTCCTGAAACGCCGGCTCGCGGATTTTCTCCGGCGCCGTCCTCTGCGCCGGATGACAGCGTTCTGAAGAGAATGCTATTTCTGATCCTGAAAGGCTGAGCGGGCGCTTCCGGCCGTCTCAGAGTTTTTTGGAGAGTTCACCCTTTGCGAAGGAGTCATCCACATGACGAGCAGAATCATGCTTCATGCCGGCCCCCGTTGTCTGATCCTTCTCCTCTTTACTGCTCTTCTCTTTCTTTCCGCCGGCCCGGCCTATGCTGAGGATGACTGGCAGATGGTCACGCCCGGGTCCGGAGAAATGAAGAAACTGAGCACGTTCCTGAGCAATTTCACTGAACTCAGCCTCTATAACGCGGACACAGCGGAAAGCGGCGATCCCGGCGTCCTGCATCTTAAAAGCGCCAGGGGACAGAAGAATCTCATCGCGTTCGGCATCCGGCATAACTTCATCAATAACTTCAAGTCCCGTATCAGAGAGTGCACCACTCCCGGATGTCCGTACGGCGACAGCACCATCGACGCGAAGTTCGTCAGGGCTTCCGTAAAAAAATATTTCGGGCTGACGGTTCAGGACAGCTCCATCGACGACGATTTCGTCCGGGAAGATATGAAGGCCGGCGATCATAACGGCATCCTGATGGCCGCCCATTTTGACGGTGCGCGTTACCATTTTCCCGCAGCTGACGGGGAAGCCACGTACTACGCCCGGGTTGAAAAAGTGTTCAGGAATTCCGGCGGGCAGCTCCTTCTGACCGGGTATATCTACAATTCCGAAGATGAAAAGGACCGGACGGGCACGTTTACGGCAGTTGTCCGCCCTGCCGGGACTGATGGAAAGGGCGGATGGCATCTGGTCTCGCTAGAGAGCAGGTTCCGGGAATAAGCTCAGCCTTCTCCCATCAGAGGGAGACCTCCTTCACAACTGTCACAAAATGAGGAAGAACATGAATCGTTATTGCAGTATCGCCGGTCTCTTCATGCTTGCCTCCGTCTTCGCCTTCTCCCGTCCCGTCCCGGCTGAAAGCGGACATAATGTTTTCAGGGAATACAGCAGTTTTGAGGCCTGCTACGAGTCCGCAAAGCAGGGTGACGCGAAAGCCTATGAGGGCATGGGCGACTTCATGCTTCATCAGGGTATTTTCAATCCTGACAAAAAAGCCGCTGCCGCCTGGTACACAAAAGCTGCCAGATACGGCCGCGGGAGCGCTGCAGAAAAACTGCGTGCCCTCGGTGTCTCCGCTCCCGCCGTGGGCGAGGACAGGGCTCCGGTCTGTCTAGTGTCAGGTGCAGCCAGATATCCCACACGGCAGTCAAAATCGGGCGATAGGCTGCACACAAAGCATCCCGGATGCCGTTTTGGTACAGCACATCAAACAGGCGGTACCATGCTTCCACCCAGTCCAGTGTTTTCAAGGTAGTCTTGCGGTGCATGGCACTGCCGGTAACGATGCGGTAATTGTATAAAAAATCCCATACACCGCAGGCAGAAGCCGCTCTTGCGTAAATGACCGGCATGAGACAGGTATCTTCAAACGCCTTGTTTTCTGGATAGCGCAGATTTTCCAGCAGTTTTCGGCGATAAAGCTTATTCCACGGAACCTGAAAATCCGACACCACCATCCGGCGCAGAACTTCCTCCTGCGGCAAAAACTCGTTCAAAAGGCGATGTTCTCCGCCCGCAAGCGTTTTGCCCGTTTCATCAATGCACTGACTGCTGCAGATTGCAAAATCTGCACCCGTTTCCAGCACTGCCTTATGCATTTTTTCCAGATACTCCGGTTCCACCGTATCATCCGAATCCACAAACGCGATCCAATTTCCCTGTGCTGCATCCAGACCCGCATTGCGGGCTGTACTTACACCGCCGTTTTGCTTATGGATCACCCGCACGCGGCTGTCCCTTTTTGCTGCTGCATCGCACAGGGCAGGGCAGTTGTCCGGTGAGCCATCGTCCACAAGGATCAGTTCAAAATCTGTAAAGGTCTGAGCGAGGATGGAATCAATGCACTCATTCAGATATTTTTCCACCTGATACACTGGCACGATGATGCTGATCTCCGGATATTTCTGCGGATTCTTTGCATTCCGCCCACTCACAGCGCGTTCTCCTTTCGGACCGGTTTGCGGTGGTACTTATAGTCATAGTAGCGCTGTGGCGCTACAAAATTGAGCGCCGTTTCCAGCACGTTGCGCAGGGTATAGGCCCCGCCCTGCCGGATCTCCGCTTTTGCTTGTGCAATGCAGGCTTCGGTCTGCTTTACCTTGGCATCCTGCCGCAGCTCCGGCGGGAGCCGCTTTTTAATGCCCCGGAAATATTTTTTCATCAGCGCATATTGTAAAAAAGCGGCGTCCTTTTTGCCGTGCTTCAGGGTGCATTGCAGAAGTTTATAGTTTGCCTCGACCTCCTCCAGACTTTTCAGAGTTTTTTTTCCGCGCATGATGCCCTGCGGGTTCAGCCGGTAGTGGTAGAGCGTTTCGCCCACGCAGGCCACCTTGGTGACCTGCTCGTAGACGGTGGGTGTGGTAAAGGCATCCTCGTAGTTTTTGCCCATCGGGAAGCGCAGCGTCTCGAACAGTTCCCGGCGGTGCAGCCGCGTTGCCGCCTGAATGAGCGGCGCGAGACGAATGCGGTGGAACGCTTCGTCCTGCGAGATTACTTCGTCCCGCAGCGGGTGCTCCTGATAGCCGCTCAGGGAGCCGTCCACTTCCAGAAACAGCATGTTGCAGGCCGCAAGCTCTGCGCCGGACTCCGTCGCCGCACGGTAGAGCTTCTCGCAGAAGGTCTTTTCCACGGTGTCGTCCGAATCAATGAAGGAGAGCCAATTTCCCCGTGCAACATCGATTCCGGCATTTCTCGCCCCGCTCAGCCCCTTATTCTGCTGGTGGATCACCCGCACGCGGCTGTCTTTTTCCGCCGCTGCATCACACAGGGCAGGGCAGTTGTCCGGGGAGCCATCGTCCACCAGGATCAGCTCAAAATCCGTAAAGGTCTGTGCCAGAATGGAATCAATGCATTCGTTCAGGTATTTTTCCACCTTATACACCGGCACGATGATGCTGATCTCCGGGGATTTTTTTTGCTTTGTCATGTTCCTTAAACCACTTTCTGTGTTTATTTTTATTCTTCACACGCTATTTCTATTATACATGGTTTGGATGGATTTGAAAAGAAGCCGCCGTGCAGAAATCCTTGCGCGGCGGCTTCTTTCAAATCTTATTGTGTTTTCAAGGTTTACTCTTCGCCCTTATCGTCTGCTTCCGGGGCTTCTGCAGCGGCGGCAGCATCTGCAGCTTCCATGGCGGCAAGCTGCTCGGCAGTCGGCTCTGCATCAGCATCGGAGGTGTCGATCTGCTCGGTCTGGGCCTCGTCGTCGTGGTCGGTGCGGGCAAGTACCATCACCTTATCGTTCTCACCCAAGCGCATCACCCGCACGCCGGAACCGTAGCGGCTCTGCAGCGGGATCTCGTTGGCGTGCAGGCGGATGATGATGCCCTCCTGACTGCTCAGCAGCA
>ERZ772991.880-NODE-880-length-32352-cov-3.809859_pt1 | contig 32352 bp, 28 predicted proteins | sample MGYA00511128_ERZ772991 | MGnify/ENA primary metagenome ERZ772991 (study PRJEB29015, sample SAMEA2737655) | human gut metagenome | biome: human gut; feature: human-associated habitat; material: faeces | place: China | collected 2012 ... | reverse complement strand
TTCATAAATTCTTCGTCTTTTTGAGCAGCCATTACCATTTCTGGATTAGGTGTAAACACCATAGCTTTTCCACTCTGATGAAGAAACTTTACAATTCTTTCTTCAGCATCTCCTGGTGTTATATTCTGAAACGGAACACCTAAAATTTTGCAAATACTCATAATACACCTCTCGACTAATTACTTAATGCTGTAACCGCCCTTAACTAAGAACCAAGCAGCCTCTGAAACATTAACACCTCTGCCATCGGCTCTAGGAACAATAAGAATATGATTAGCTACTGCTGTTGCACCAGTTTTTAAGTTTGCACCAGTTGTAGCATCAACAACACCGTCTACACCAGCTGTGTAAATAGTACCCTTACCAGAACGGAGTATAATTTCACTACCCTCTGCACCATAGAGAACCTTGCCAACAGGAACTGAAACAGGCACATAAGATGAACCTGATGCCTCAGTAGTAGCACTACCAGTATTTATCATATTTATAACCTGATTTATCTTGTCATCAACATAACTCTTTGACGCAACTGGGTCACTAGCAGAACCTGCATCAGCTGCAAAAGCAGTACCAACAACAGCAACAACTGTAACGGCTATAGCCTGTAAACCAATAATCAACTTTCTTTTCATGGTCAGTTACCTTTTCCTTTCTACCAATTTATCATACACAATACTATTTTTTGTTCTTTCTGATTATATCAAACTGCTGAGCAAGCATAACATCATTTTGCCCTGCTCTTTGTTTCATCAAATCAGCTTTAAACTTCAATCTAGCCTTATAGGCCTCCATATTTTCAAAAACATCATTTATTTGTTCATTAACAGCTTTTACATTAATAGGAGAATGTCTTACATCTCCTGCCTCAACCATATCAAGCTCTTTAATGTAATATTCAACTTTAGGGTCATAAATAATACCAAGCATTGGTACATTTTTGACAGCAGCAAAAATCAAAGTATGAAGTCGCATACTAAGCATAATATCAAAACAACCTACTATCCCCAAAATCTGTGATGGAGTATATCGTTTCTGCATAATGTATGCCTTTTCTTTCATATAGGACATAACCTTTTTGGATAATTCCAAATCCCTAGGATATTCCATAGGAAGAAATACAACAGTTTTGCCCTCTGCAATAGCATTATCACATACTTTTGCCACTTTCTTTACATAATCATCTCCGCCAAAAGCCTTAGACCAATTTCTAACGGAAACTGCAATCATCTGTTCATTATGAGGAATTTTCTCCTCGTCAAGTAACTTCCAAGCCTCATCATCTGAAATAGATTCCAGATTAAAAGCTGGGTCAGCAGTAACCATAATGTTAGGTTTTGTAACACCTATACTCTTTAAATCTGCCTCAGATAGTTTTTCTCGGAGAGTTATTACATCAACAGTATTTACAACCATTTTCACAAGTCTGCGATTAAGTTTACCACTTACTGGTCCAATACCGTTGGCGTAAAGCATAACTCTCTTTCTGAAAAACTTAGCTATTTTAATAATAGTAAGATAGTACATAAGTGAGCGTGTACTTGTGCCATTCTGCAAAAGAGTTCCACCACCACTTAAAACAATATCGCTGTGCTTAATAGCAGACAGAACCTGAAGCATATTAAACCTCTGTACAGAGTTGATACCATATTCAGTTTTTGTAAATTCCGGATTATAGCTTAAAGCTGTAATCTCCACATCTTTCGCCATAGCACGAATATTAGCTGTCATAGCTTGAAGAATAGCTTCATCGCCACAATTGCCAAATCCATGATAGCCTGCTATTAATACTCTAATCATAGGACTACCCCACAATATATTATTTATTCTCAGCCTTATTACTGCTGTACCACATAGCCATTATAACACCTACAAATATCCAGAATACACTGGCCATTAAAGGTGTTTCAAATACATTTTCTACCCAGTTGTGGGTAATAACACCACAAAGACCTGCCATAATACCTGTAGCAAGTTCCTTTCCCTCTTTTGTTAATGGGGAACGGAGTGTTCTAAAGCTGTTGATAATAACACTATACATAAGCATTACAAAGGCACTAAAACCTACAATACCACTTTCAACAGCTGTCTTTAAATAATAGTTATCCATATAGAATGTCTTTACAACGCTTAGGTCTACTAAGAAACTTGTTTGATGATTCATAGCAACAGCACCACCAAACTGACCAAGACCAACGCCAAGCCATGGATAAAATTCTAAAATTCTTAAACCTGTAAGCCAACGCACAAGTCGGCCACCTCTTAAAGAGGATTCAATATATTCAGGACTAAGCATATAGCCAATTCTGTTGCCAACACTTGGTACAAGCGCTACTACAAGAACCGCTAACACAATTCCTGGAATAATAAGTCTTTTGTCTTTAAGTAAAATATAAATACCGATAGCAAGTACAAAGCCTATCCATGCACCTCTTGAGAAAGTAAACACAAGACTGGCTGCCATCATAAGAGCTAAAAAGCCAAAAATAAACTTGCCACCTTTTTTCTTTGAAGAAAGGCACATTGAAATTGACATAGGTGTTGCCAAAGTAAGTAATGAACCAAAAACATTAGGACTTGTAAGAATAGAGAATACTCTTGTTCTAACACCTGCTTCATTTTGGTCAACCCAGCCTGCTGGCATTTCTACACCAACAATATACTGGAACACACCATGAAGTGCCATAATACCCGTTACAATAACAAATACCATTGTGACCTTTCTTGCACTCTTTTCTCCATTTACAAGCTGAAGAACTACAAAATACCAAAGTATATACTGTACAATAGCTCTGAAGCCCTCAAGAGAAATTGAGTAATCAGTTGAGTTAATTATAAGTGCAAAAAGCATTACACCTATAAAAATAATTATAGGTAAATCCATTGATGTAACCTTAATTGTTTCACCATTTCTAGCACTTATCCACTTGTATATCCAAATTAAAATAAGGACTACAAGATAAAGCTCATCCCAAGCTCCTGCCAAAGCCTCTGCTACCAATCTCAATGCCCAGTCAATAACTGCATAGCCTGTCAAAACGCATATAGCCACATCTGGAGAGGATACAATCATTATATAAGCCGTAATAACAGCCACTAAGCCCAGACCCACAACAGGACCTAAAACGCCAAAGGCAAGACCAATCAAAAGACCTAATATAAGTATTAAAACTGCTCTTATATTGTTCACAATTTCACCAACCATTCTGGCTATTCAAGGGAAGAAATAACCCATTTCACAAACTTTACTACCAAGCTGTTCTGAATAACCTCGTTAAAAACCACACCGAAGCTGAGAGCTAAACCAAAAATAAAAACAGCTACACACATTCCTATAGTAATAGGTGTGCAATTACCTTTCATAATCAATGCTATAAGCGAACCAATAGGTATTGCCATAAGCAAAAGACCTGCACCGTAGGCACGACTTCTGCAATCCTTACCTACTGCAACTTTAGCAAAATTACAAATCTTGCTATTGTCAACAGCTGGCTTAAAAGCTCTGTATATAGCACCAAAAGGCTTGTCCAAAATTCTACCTATAGCCATTACAAATCTGTAAACAAGGCTACTCTGGTAAAAAGGCTTTTTATTCACATATTTACTACAAATATGGTGGATAAAACTACCTCTCCAACTTCTATAAACTGCACTAACAAATTTTTCAAGCAGACTGCATCTATAGGCATTTCCAAAAGTGTGAACAACACACAATATAGCCCTTACAAGAATACTGCCTTTTAAAACATCGAGCATAAGCACACCTCACTATTCGTCCTTAAACTCAATACCTCTGATTTTACAGTTTGTTTCTACAGTCTGTGTTTTAAGAATATAGCTGTAACCAACTCTTACTTCCTGATTGCCTACTTTAAGTATAACTGACTTAGGATTAACTTTTTCCTTAACAACAACTGTAACATCTTTCCATAAAGGATGTTCGCTGTAAACAGCCTTACCTTCTGAGTTTGTACCAACATAAGCAGCTGGAGCAACATCTACAGAAACAACTTCTGCATCTGTGAAAGCATTGTTAGCAACAAGTTTGTCGCCTTCCTTTAAGCCTTCAGCAACTTCTGGTACAACAAGAGAAGATAAAAGAGTAACATAGCAATACTGTTCGCCGTCAGCACCAGCTTCGCTATTATCAGCATTTAACTTCTTAGAGCTTACTCTGATAATACCAGCAGCTGCAATAGCAACGATTAAGACTAAAACAATAAGGTCTACAATGTTTACCTTACCAAAAATCTTGCCGTTTTCATCAACTAATTTCACTTTACATTCTCCTTTATAATCTTTTCATAAATTTTCTTATGGGTATTTGCCATAGCCTGTGAAGAAAAGTTTTCCTTAGCTCTTTCATAAAAATTGACACCGTATCTTATACGAATATCATCTTTATCACAAAGCATTTCAACACATTCTGCCAGAGCCTTACTATCTCCAGATTGAACAAGGCAACCGCTTTCTCCGTCAATAATCATTTCCGGAATACCACCTACAGCAGTAGCTACTGTAGCACACTTGCACCTTGCTCCCTCCAAAAGAGCATAAGGGAAACTTTCAGAATAAGATGTCAGAGTATTTACATCAATATACTTGTAATAGCTGTTCATCATTACAGGGTCAGTTACCTGCCCTGCCATATAAACCCTGTTTTCAAGTTTATTTTCCTTAATAAAGTCCTGACATTGTTGCCACATTTCTCCATTACCCAAAATAATAAAGTCTATATCCTCACGCTTATCAGCAATAATCTTTGCCATATCTAAAAATACATTTACACCTTTTACAGCAAAAAGTCTAGCTGCAATACCAACATATTTTTTATTCAAATCGTGGGGAACATTTATATTTTTGAAAAATGTATACATATCATAAGTCTGAAGTTCTTGAGAAAAATCTATACCATTATATATAACATCAATGCGTTCTTCCTTAAAACCTCTAAGCATAAGCATATATTTAAAAGCCTTTGTTACTGCCAAAATATGCTTATAACGCCTTAAAGCAAAGGCATTTATAGGTGTATAAATCAACTGCTTTCTCGGGTTATCTTTAAAATCCAGCTTATAATCACTATGGAGAGTTGTAATCATAGGTACTTTTACGCCACCTCTTATGAAAAGAGAAATATAATTTGCTCTAGCACCATGACAATGAACTAAATCACAACCACAGTTATTTATAAATTTCTTAACTTTACTGAGTACAGATAAATCCCATCTTTTTTCTTGTGGAATTATAGTAACGGGAATACCCAATTCTCTGGCTTCCTCAGTAAAAACGCCCTCCATAATACACAGTAGCTCTACCTCAATATTCAGTTTTCTCAGATTATCCAACAAGGTAAGAACATGGGTCTTCGCCCCACCAGAATCTCCCCCGCTGATAAAGTGGAGTATCTTCATTAGAGTCACATCCTAGTACATTTTATCAAAAACCTCAGCTAACTTTTCTGTTAGCTTTTTTCTTTCAAAGCCCTCTATAACGCTTCTGTTTGGATTAAATTCAAGTTTGCCCTCTACCCAAGCGTTATAGTAATTGAGAATACATTCCTTTATTGCCTTTACATCATCTGTATCAGCAACAATACCTATGCCACTTTCTCTAACAAGGTCAGCAGCACAGCCCTTTGGCAATATAGCCAATACCGGTCTGTTTGTATTCATATATTCAAAAATCTTGCCTGTATAGAAAGCATCAGAGCCTCTGCCGCCGCCCTCAATAAGGACAAGGACATCACTGGCTACCTGATGTTCTATACAAACATTGTGAGGCACATAGCCTACAATTTCAAACTGTTCTTTTAAGCCAAAAGAGTCAATTTGAGCCTGTAATTTATCTTTGTGATAATTGCCAATAAGTTTAACAAGAAGTTTATTGCCGTCAATTTTACCCTCTGACTTTAACTCACTTAAAGCCTGAAAGAAATTGTCTGGCTTTCTTCTTCCATATAAAGCACCTGTATAAACCATTGTCAACTTGCTGTTGTTTGGTTTTTCCTTAGGCATACCCTCAAAGTCCTCTACATCGTAACCATTAGGAATAGTAAAGAAATTATCTCCAGTTAATTTATTATTTCTAATAAAATTAGCTCTCATTACAGGAGTATTTGTAACACACATATCAGCTGTAGTTACAACCTCGTGTTCCATTTCTTTTTCCCTCTTAGTTCTGTAAGCACCATGAGGATTGTCTAAAGTATAAGGATTGTTTGTCCATTCATCTCTGAAATCCACAACCCACTTTATATCAGGGCGTTTTTTCTTAATATAAAGACCGAGAAGATGGTCGCTGTAAGGTGCAGAAGTAGTATAAATAAGGTCAATGCCCTCTTTATCAATTACATCCATAACAGTCTTTTTTGAAAAATGTTCCCAAAGTCTTGCTGTGTCAGGAATCATAAACTTACCAAGAACCTTACCTGGTATACGGAATATACCCTTTGCCTCAACACATTCGTAAGGCTTAGTTCTGTATATTTTAACTCCGTCAGGAATATCCTTTAAAAGAGTTTCATCTTTTAAAGGCATATTTCCAACTTCTCTAGTAAATACTACTGGTTCATAGCCAAAAGAGCGAAGATGTTTTACAAACTTAACACTTCTCTGTACACCTGAACCGCCCATTGGTGGAAACTGGTTGGCAATTATCAAAACTTTTCTCATTGTCCGTCACCTAATAAATAGTAGTTTGCACCAGCTGCTGTAACCTTTTCCTTATCCCAGAAGTTTCTAGTATCAAGGATATTCTTTACGTTCATTTCAGCTGTAAGCTTAGCAAAATCAACATCTGCAAACTGGTTGTGATTTACACCTAAAACTACAATATCTGCACCCTTAGGAGCATCATAAATGTCATAAGATTTTTCAAGTTTTTCCTTAGCGTGAGGGTCACAAACCTTAACAGTAGCACCCTTTTCTTCAAGCATAGACCAAAGGTGCATAATTGGACTTTCTCTTACATCATCAATGTTTGGCTTGTATGTAACACCGTAAAGTGCAACAGTCTTACCCTCAAGACCACCTAAAATAGTGTCAATCTTGTTCATAACGAATTCTGGCATAGAATCGTTGTTAAGTCTTGCCTGATGAATAAGCTTAGCATTCTTAGACTTTTCAACTAAGAACCAAGGGTCAAGAGCGATACAATGACCACCAACACCAGGACCTGGGCTTAAAATATTAACTCTAGGGTGCTGGTTAGCAAGCTTAATAACTTCCCAACAGTTTACACCAAGTTCTTCACTCATCTTTGCAAGTTCGTTAGCAAGAGCGATGTTTACATCTCTGAAAGTGTTTTCCATAAGTTTACACATTTCAGCAGTAGTTGAAGTTGTAATAAAGATTTCGCCTTCAACAATACTTTCGTAAACTTTCTTAACTTCTTCACTTGACTTCTGGTTGATACCACCTACAATACGGCTGTTAGTTCTTAATTCTTCAAGAACTCTACCAGGGAGAATTCTTTCTGGAGAATGAGCAACTAAAAGTTCTTCGCCTAATTTAAGACCAGTTTCCTTTAAAATAGGAAGCATTAAATCTTCAACAGTTCTTGGAGGAGAAGTAGACTCAAGAACAACAATACAGCCCTTTCTTACATGTGGCACTAATGCTCTTGTAGCTGACTCTACATATCTCATATCAGCTGTCTTATCTTCGTTGATAGGTGTAGGAACTGCGATAATATAAACATCGCAATCGTCAGGACATTCAGTAGTAGCAGTTAAATTGCCGTCAGCAACAACTTTCTTTACTAAATCTCCAAGACCTGGCTCCTCAATAATAATTTCGCCTCTGTTAAGTGCGTCAACAGCCTTTTTGTTTAAATCATAGCCAATAACCTTATGGCCCTTTGATGCAAACATAGCAGCCGTTGGCAAACCAACATAACCGATACCGATTACACAAATACTTTTCATTTGATTTATCTTCCTTTCTTTGAAATTACTTTTTTATTATCTTATTCAAAACGAGGTTAGCTTCATTTTTAACCTCACCAGAAATATATAATACTAATCCGTATACTATCATACCACAAAATACAAATAAAACCAAATTAATTTTGTTAAACGGCATAAAAATTTTCAAAATATATATTGCCAAATACATTATTACGGCAGAAAGCAATATTCTGAAAAGACTTTTGCCCTTTAATTTCCATCTTAACTGACTTCTTGTGCCATATCTTGCAAGCAAGAAATAAACAAAGAAACCAATAAATGTTGTAACAGATGCAATATAATAGCTTCCCAACAATTTTATTAAAATAAGATTTAAACCTACATTTACAGCACCACCTATAAGTGAGCGTTTGAAAATAGCCTTTGTATTTGCTGTAAGCTCCCATGGCTTAATTGAATATTCAGTAAGACCTAAGAACATCATACCAAAAGCTACCCAGAACATAATAGAGTGACCCTCTACATAAGCCTGTTCGAAAAGTGCTGTTGCCATAACATCAGAAACAGCAGCCACACCTACTGTAGCCGGTACTGCCAAAAGAAGATACATTCTAACAGCCTCGCTTATAAGTCTGGCTGTAGCGTCCTTATCCCCCTCTGCCCAAGTACGAAGTATTGTAGGATAACTTCCTCTCATTACAGATGCACTTAAAAGAGTAAAGGCTGTAGCAATAAGAGAATAGTTTGTCTGATAAATACCGGCAGCTGATGCACCAAGCACAGCAGTAATAATATAAATATCAGACTTGTTGAGAACTGAAGTAGTTATCATATTACCCATTAAAGGAGTGCCATAGTCCTTGAGTTCCTTTAAAATTTCCTTTGAACCTTTTCCACCCTTTAAATACTTGAATATTTTAAGTCTAGTCATACCAATAAGTGATGTAACACCGTCAGTAATAAAGTAACTTAAGAATATCCATTCAACTCTACTTCCAAAAAGCTTACAGAAAAGCCACATAAGACCTAACTTACCACAAACAGTAATAAGGCTTAAAAGCAAATTAAGTTTAGCCTCTCTTACAGCTGCAAGCATAGCAATCATAAGCTGGGAAGTGTTGTAAGTTATAAACCATAAAACACCTAAAATCATAAGAGCATAGCTGTAATTTTCTGTAAACTTAGCAACAACTGGTATATTACCAAAGAAAGTTTTAACAACTAATATAATAATAAGTGCTATTAAGGCAACACCTACATTTACACTTTTCCAAGCTGAAAATACTGTAGAGTAAAATTCCTTTTGCTGATTTAAAATATCGTATTTGTTTACGTATCTCAAAACAGACTGTACAAGCCACTGTATGGCTACCATACCTATTGTAGTAATGGCAATGTTTACTGTTGAGTAAAGACCCATTTGGAAAGTCGCAAAAAGATAGGTCATTACTGACATTGTAACTACGCCTACAACGCCCTCTATACCCTTTGCTAACATATAAATAACCGTATCTTTTGCCATTGCACCTTTTTTACTTGTTCCCATATTTCTTCCTTTTTCCTAATTATTTTACGTTTACAAATTCGTAATACAAATCTTTATCATTACCCTTTAATTTGAGATACTGTAAATTACTTGTATTTCCTATACCTGCAAGGTTAATGTATCTTACACCGTCTTTTATTTCTGTGTAATTGCTTTCCCCAACTGATGAAATAACAATTACATTCTTGTTGTACTGATGAGCTGCTGTTTCAAAAATATCGTGAAGTGCATCTCTTTCCTTTGTGTTGTAAGAACCTGAACCCCAAAGGTATCTATCCATTAATACTACAACATTCTTTTTGCTTAAATTGTCCATAAAGTCCTGTAAATACTTGTACTGTTCTGGATTTGCTGATGCCGGACTACCATTACCGGTAGCAACATTTACAAATGAGAACTTGTTTGTGCCATTTGTAGCATAGGCATTTTTCCAAATTACTGCTGGAACACCTGTAGTATTGCTTACATTTGTAGCACCTGCAAAGGCAATAGCCTTAGCACCGTTAGACATCTGTGTAAGAACTTTACTTAATGTAGTTGAATTGCCACCACTTGAACGACCAAAAGCAGAAACCACTTCATAGTCAGAACCAGTAACACTGTCTAAATCGCAATTCCAGTAATCCTTTACACTGCCACCACTTGTTATGCCTGAACCTACATTTGTAGGAGCCATAACTCTTAAATTATCTACATAAACTGTACTTGTTAAATTGTCAGTTGTTGTATTAAGTGCTGATACATATATTTTATCAAGAGTTACTGGTGATGTCAAATCACTTGGTATAGCAACCTGACCTTCGTGCCATTCGCTGTCGTCCATTGATGTAGTAAGGTCAATATTGTAACTCTTGCCTGTGTTATCCTTTACTAAAGCTCTCAAAAGTCTGCCTGAGCCGTCACCCTTGTAGCTATAAAGGAAGTCTGTTGTATTGTCAGGGAATACAATAGGCTTTTGTTCAAAACTTGCATAAACAGACTGAGTTGTTGTAGAGTTTGCCTTAAATGTAGCACTTATTTTAAGTGAGCTATTACCGTCAGAACCTACACCGGAAATTACATTTGAACTACCGGTAAGACCTAAATCCTCTGGATAGTAATACATTGTCATATTTCTTGCTGACTCAAAACTGTTTATGGCAATATATCTCTTACCAACACCAATAGTGATTGAAGAAGATACACCCTTTGCTGTAGCTGTAACTTTGGCTACACCTTCGCTTTTTGCTGTAAACACACCATTTGAAACTGTACCAACTGATGTATCATCAACTTCCCAGTCCATATCGCTAGTATCGGCATTTACGTCATAACCGTCTTTATTTACAAACTTAACAGAAAGATTTGCTGTTTCTCCTGTGCTAAGGGCATATTTATCTGCTGAAAGTCTTAAACCTGATACACCCTCAAGAACTGTAACATCAATAGTTCCACTTATATCTCCGTATTTAACAGTAATTGTACCCTTACCTGTTGTACTAGGTGTAAAGACATTATCTGTCCATTTACCGTCAATAGTTGATGAGAAAGATAATTTTGACTTATCTACATTCATAGCCTGTAACTTGCCGTCATAAACTTCCACATTTATTGTGTTTCCTAAGCCTTGGAAAAGATAGTTCTTCTCACTATCCTGAACATATGGCTTTACTCTGCTTGGAACACCACTCTGACCAGTAGCTTCAATACCTATACCATTGGCAACAGCTCTCAATGAACCCTCACTTGGCACATTTACAACTGAAGGAGAAGTTGTACCCTCTTTCTGTACAACCATTGTTGTAGAGCCACCACCGTCAAAGTGAATAGCATCATAAGCACCGTATTCTTTCATAATCTTGGCAGCCTCTGCGTGAGTAGCACCAATACCATTTTTACGACCGTCAATACAAACAATATAAATCTTTGACTTGTCCTTACTTACACCAACCATTGTTCTTGGGTTACGAGCATTTTGACCAATAATAAGACCCTGTGAAACATATTCGCCATTTCTTAAAAGCTCACCACCACCACTTATACCAAAGTCAATATTGTCTATTGTCTTTGTTGGTCTGAAAACAAAGGTTTCATTTTCGCTAAAATCAGCACTCATACCAACTGAAAACTTGCTTAAATTGGCTGCCGCTGTAGCCTTGTTCATAACAATAATAAAGCCGTCTTCCGGAATATCTACAACCTCCTTAGGTCCAGCAATCTTTGTAATAACCTTGTTTGATACAACTATTTTAGAAAGTGTTGAATATGTTGCATCAAGCTGTTTACTGCTTGTCATTGTAGTTCTGTCAAAATATACAGGCTTTGAAAAATCTGTCATTTTGTTTTTAGCACCCATAGCAAGAGAAACGCCACCTGCTCCATAAAAGCCTATTGTAGACTTTACATAGTCAATAAAAGGCACACCCTCACTATCAATATAAAGACCTGCATACTTGTTCTCACTACCGTTGTAGTAATTCTGAGCAGATACCATTTCACCGTCTTTAGCAACCTGACCCATACTAGACATAGGATTACCAGAGCCAAAGAAATCACCATTTACTGCTGCAATAACATTGTTGTCTGTAGCCAACTTAGGTACAGTAGTTTTAATACCTACACTGCCTACAGACTGTATAACCTTTAAAGCTGTATCACTTGAATTTGCGTCCATTGTAAGTACATAAACGTCCATCCAACCAGCCTTGTAAAGTCGACTGCTTTTTTCATAGGTTACACCTTCTGCAATAGTCTGTATATCCTTTTTTTCGTAATATACACCATCGCCTAAGGCAAAGGCATTCATTGGCATAGCACCTATTGTCATAACTGTAGCCAGCACAACACCTATTATCCTATGTAGCCTTTTATTTTTATGCTTCATATTAAAATCTCCTATTCTATAATAAATCCGTCATCAATTATAAACCTATTGTATTTCAATTTCAATTAAATACAGACATTTTAAAATAATTGTAAAAAACACAAAACAAAAAAGACTGCTGTCACTTTACGCAACAGCAATCTTCTCAAAATAATCATTATTTATTTTTCATTTGGCATTAAAAATGTTGAATCCAAAGCCTTTTGTAAAATATATGCAGAATCCCTTGCTGTTAATTTTCCATCATTATCAACATCAAGTTTTTCAAGGTCAGTATTGCTACTATCAATAACAACACCAACTTCTGTAAGTACCTTTTGCAATACTAAAGCTGCATCATTAGCACCAATCTTACCGTCATTATCTGCATCGCCCTTGCTAGGCTTTGTTGGTTCAGGTGCTTCTGTTGTACTTTCAGTTGTTGTTTCTGTCGTAGTTTCAGTTGTTGTTTCTGTTGTAGGCATAGTTTCATATATCTTTTCTGAGCCCTCTGGGTAGCGTTCATATCTATCAGCCATACTGTCTTTTACACAGTAAATTTTCAATGGTTTACAGTTCAAAAATGCATCTGTCAATATAATTGTTACACTACTTGGAATTTCTACACTTTCTAAACTACTACAGTTTGAAAACGCATCAAATCCTATAGTCTTTATACCATCTGGGATTTTTACACTTGTTAAACTGCTACAGTTTAAAAATGCCTCATCCGGTATGTTTCCTAAATCTTTTGGAATATCTATATTTGTTAAGCTACTGCAACCTTTAAACACACCAGTTTCCATTTTTTTCACACTATCAGGAATTTCTATATTTGTTAAACTACTGCAACCACTAAATGCATAATATCCTAAACTCTCTACACTATTTGGAATTTTTACACTTTTCAAATTACTACAATCTGAAAATGCATTTGTCAATATACTTGTTACACTATTTGGAATTTCTATACTTTCCAAGCTGCTACAATTTGAAAATGCATATCCTCCTATATTTGTTACACTGCCAGGAATTTTTACACTTTTCAAGCTACTACAATCTACAAATACCCTATTTCCTATGTTTGTTACACCATTTGGAATTTCTATGCTTGTTAAACTGCTACAATAGCTAAATGCATTATCTCCTATACTTGTCACACTATTTGGAATTTCTATGTTTGTTAAAAGACCACATCTTTCAAAAGCACCATCACCTATACTTACTACACTACTTGGAATATTTATATCTGTTAAGATACTACAATTTTCAAAAGCAGCATTTTCTATACTTGTTACGCTGTTTGGAATTTCCACACTTGTCAATCTATTACATCTATCAAAAATACTCTTTCCTATATTTGTTACCCCATTTTCAATAACAACTTTTTTTATATCATAATCTCCACGAAAAGGAGAATCTTCATAAAGCTCACCCAAAATAGGATAATTATACATATCCCCACTACCACTTATAGTAAGCACACCATCGCTATCAAGACTGTATGTAACATTTCCCCACATTGACCTGTTTTTACGACCTCATTACTTGCTATACCAGAACTAGATACTATTTCTTGCTCCTGAATTACACTATTTTTTGCCACATTTTCATTAGCATAAGCAAGCCCAAAACTGCTTACAGCCATTGCTGATGACAAAGCAATACAAATTAATTTCCTTTTCATTTTATTTCCCTCTTTTAATTTTTATTTATACGATATATTGTACAAAACACATACATATTCTTCTTTAAATATATACATTTAGATTATACCACCCTCTTTAAAATTTATCAATTTCTTTAGTTTGAGTTACCAGATTTATGAACATTTGTAGATAAATACAAAAAAAAGACTGCTATCGATTTTAATCAATAACAGTCTCTAAAATTAATCATTTACATGAAGTCTAATCATAGCTCTTTTAAGTGCATTTTCAGCACGAACTACGTCTAAACCATCACTTTTTTCAGAAAGTCTTCTTTCTGCTCTTTCTTTTGCCTTTTCTGCTCTGACTTTATCTATTTCGTCAGACCATTCAGCAATATCAGTAAGTATATTTACGCCCTCGCCATCAACTTCTACGAAGCCACCTAAGACAGCAGCTCTTTTCTCCTCATTTTCTGAAATTTTCAATTTCAAAACACCGTAATCCAATACAGTAACAAGGGGTTGATGTCCTGCCATAACACCAATATCGCCGACCTTAGTACGCATAATAACCATTTCTGCCTCTCCGTCATACATAATACGGGAAGGAGTAACGATTTTAAGGGATAACTTATTCATAATCTACCCCCTTACTTTTTAGCTCTGGCAACTACCTCATCAATAGTACCTGCGTTAAGGAAACAGCTTTCAGGAATATCATCGTGCTTACCATCTAATATTTCCTTGAACCCTCTTACAGTTTCTTCTACAGGAACGTAAACACCAGGAATACCTGAGAATACTTCTGCAACGTGGAAAGGCTGTGACAAGAATCTCTGTATCTTTCTAGCTCTTGCTACAGTTACCTTATCTTCTTCTGATAATTCATCCATACCAAGGATAGAGATAATATCCTGTAATTCATTGTACTTCTGTAATGTAGCCTGAACACCTCTGGCTACTTCGTAGTGTTCCTGACCTACAACGGCTGGGTCAAGTATTCTTGATGTAGACTCTAATGGGTCAACAGCCGGATAAATACCAAGCTCTACAATAGCTCTTGAAAGAACTGTAGTTGCATCAAGGTGGGCAAATGTAGTAGCCGGAGCCGGGTCAGTAAGGTCATCAGCTGGAACATATACAGCCTGAACAGAAGTAATAGAACCACTCTTTGTAGATGTAATTCTTTCTTCCAACGCACCTAATTCATTAGCAAGTGTTGGCTGATAACCTACGGCTGATGGCATACGACCTAAAAGTGCAGAAACTTCTGAACCTGCCTGTACAAATCTGAAAATGTTATCAATGAATAAAAGCACGTCCTGATTTTCTTTATCTCTAAAGTATTCAGCCATTGTAAGACCTGTAAGAGCAATTCTCATTCTTGCTCCAGGTGGCTCATTCATCTGACCGAAAACAAGGGCTGTCTTGTCAATAACCCCTGATTCCTGCATTTCATAATAAAGGTCATTACCTTCTCTTGTTCTTTCGCCTACACCACTAAATACAGAGTAACCACCATGTTCAGTAGCAATATTTGTAATAAGCTCCATAATAAGAACGGTTTTACCTACACCGGCACCACCGAAAAGACCAATCTTACCACCCTTTGAATATGGGCAAAGTAAGTCAACAGCCTTTATACCGGTTTCAAGCATTTCAGCACTTGTAGCCTGCTGTGCAAAGCTAGGTGCTTTTCTATGAATAGGCCACATTTCTTCTGTTGTTGGCATTGGCTTATCGTCAATAGGTTCGCCTACTACGTTAAACATTCTACCTAAGGTTTCACGACCTACAGGAACTGAAATAGGCTTACCTGTGTCAATAGCGTCCATACCTCGCTTTAAACCGTCTGTAGAACTCATAGCAATACACTTTACAACATCGTCACCAAGGTGCTTTGATACCTCAGCAACAATCTTTCTATCGCCATTGTGTATTTCAATGGCATTATTAAGGGCAGGCATATGCCCTCCGGAAAATTTTATATCCAATACGGCACCGATAACCTGAACTATCTTGCCGACATTTTGTTCTGCCATATTTTCACTCCTTAAAAAATTTTAACTTACCCTATACCTACAGTTAAGTGATTACACACAGAATTTTATTCTAATGCGTTACTACCACTTACGATTTCAGTTAATTCCTGAGTAATTGCACCCTGTCTTGCTCTATTGTAGTGAAGATTAAGAGTATCAAGCATTTGGGTAGCATTATCTGTGGCTGAATCCATAGCAGTCATACGGGAAGTTAATTCGCATACGGAGGACTCTACTAAAGCACCGTAAATAACTGTATTAATGTATTTTGGAATAACATATGCTAATACTGTTTCGTCATCTGGCTCGTAAATAGTAAGTGTAAGATTATCCTTTTCACTTTCTCCCAAACTTTCTGTATCCAAAGGTAAAAGACGCATAACCTTAGGTTCGCTGGCTATTGTAGAAATATATTCTGTATAGACAAGATATACTTCGTCAACATCCCCATTCTGATACATCTGTGTTATTTTTTCGCCTATGTCTCTTGCATCTTCGTAAGTAGGTTTTTCTGAAATTCCAGTATAGTTCTGTGCAAAGTCACAACCCTTATTCTTTAAAAATTCAAAACCTTTTGAACCTACGGTAATGTAAGAAGCACTTTTTCCCTCTGTAATACCTAAAGCTGCTTTACAAGCATTTGTGTTATATCCTCCACAAAGTCCTCTGTCGCCTGTAAGAATAACTACGCCTGTATTTTTTACTTCTCTTGACTTCAAAAATACATTGTCTGTATTGCCTGCACCTTTAACTACATTGGCAATAACACGTCTAATGACGTTAAAGAAAGGCTTTGTATCATCAAAATTCTGTTTTGCCTTTGTCAGCTTTGAACTGGCAACCAAATTCATAGCCTTTGTTATCTGCTGGGTGCTATTGACACTTTTAATTCTGCGTTTTATGTTACGCATTGATGCCATAATATCACCTCACTATTCAAACTTTGCCTTGAAAGACTCAATGGCTGATTTAAGTTCCTCTGTTGCCTTGTCTGACATAACACCAGTTTCCTTTATTTCAATTAAAATGTTGTTATGGTTCTGTTCCATAAATTCAAAAAAACCTCTTTCAAAATCGGCAATCTTTTCAACCGGAACATCATCAAGGTATTTATTTGTAACAGCATAGAGTATAACGACTTCCTTTTCAACTTCAAGAGTCTTATACTGTGGCTGTTTAAGAATTTCCATAACTCTCTTACCGTGGTTAAGTCTGTCAAGAGTATCCTTATCCAAATCTGAACCAAACTGAGAGAAACTCTGTAATTCTCTATACTGTGCAAGTTCCATACGAATAGGACCTGCTACTTTTTTCATAGCCTTTATCTGTGCTGAACCACCTACTCTCGATACAGAAAGACCGGCATTTACTGCTGGACGCATACCTGAGTTAAATAATTCACTTTCAAGATAAATCTGACCGTCTGTAATAGAAATTACATTTGTTGGAATATATGCTGAAACGTCTCCAGCCTGTGTTTCAATAATAGGCAATGCTGTTATTGAACCACCACCGTATTTTTCATCAAGTCTAGCTGAACGCTCTAAAAGTCTTGAATGTAAGTAGAATACATCACCCGGATATGCTTCTCGTCCTGGTGGACGCTTTAAAAGTAAGCTCATTGCTCTATAAGCTACTGCGTGCTTAGATAAGTCATCATAAACAATGAGAACGTCTTTTCCGTTTTCCATATATTCTTCTGCCATTGCTACGCCACTATATGGTGCAATGTACTGAAGTGTAGCTGAGTCAGATGCTGTAGATGAAACTACAATACTGTAATCCATAGCACCTGTCTTCTCCAATGTGTTTACAATTCTGGCAACTGTAGATGCCTTCTGTCCAATAGCAACGTAAATACAAATACAGTTCTTGCCTTTCTGATTAATAATTGTATCTATACAAATAGCTGTCTTACCTGTCTGTCTGTCGCCGATAACAAGTTCTCTCTGCCCTCTACCAATAGGCACCATGGCATCAATAGCCTTAATACCTGTCTGTAAAGGTACATCAACGGATTTTCTTGTAATAACACCAGGGGCAACTCTTTCAATAGGTCTTGCTTTAGTTGTATTAATAGGTCCTTTCTCATCAATAGGCTGACCTAAAGCATTTACAACTCTACCTATAAGAGCATCGCCAACAGGTACTTCTGCAACTCTACCTGTAAGTTTTACAGATGAGCCTTCCTTAATACCTTCATCGCTACCTAAAATAACGACACCTACGTTATCTTCTTCAAGATTTTGTGCCATACCGTATACGCCATTTTCAAACTCTAAAAGTTCTCCACTCATAGCGTTATCTAAGCCATATACTCTGGCAATACCGTCACCTACTTGTATAACCGTACCAACCTCAGACACGTCAAGCTTTGCTGAATAGCCCTTTATCTGTTCTTTTATAACAGAACTAATTTCTTCAGGTCTGATATTCATTCTTAGGTTACACTCCTTTACTGGGCAAGTGATGTTGCAAGCATTTGTTTCTTCATATCTTCAAGCTGTCTTTTAACAGTCTTGTCCAAAATATGTCCGTCAATGCTTATGCGAAGTCCACCTAACAATTCCGGCACAACTACGCTTTTAGCAACCACCTGCTTATTTAATTTATTTGCTAATTTAGTTTCAATTACTTTCAGCTTTTCTGGGCTTAAAGGCACAGCACTTTCTACAACAGCATCGCTAATGCCCTTGTAGCTTTTCACCTTTTCAATGAAAATTTCCAAAATACCAGTAATTTGGTTTTCTCTGTTTTTACGCATTATTACAGAAAAAAGTCCCATAATATCGTCATCTACACTGTCCTTAAAAGCCTGTGTCAAAACATTCATTTTATCCTCACCGTTAATATCAGGGTGAGTAAGAATTTTCATTATTTCCTTATCGCCGGAAATAACATCAAGAACCAGCTTTACCTGTTCTTCGTATCTGTCAATAGCATTATTTTCTACTGCTAAACTGAAAAGTGCTTCTGCATATCTGTCTGAAATTATCCTATCCATTCAATCTCCTCCAAATCAGATATTGTTTCATCAACCAGCTTATTCTGTTCATCTTCAGTCATCTTGGCAGCAACAAATTTTTCTGACATAAGAGTAGATACCTGAACAATCTGCTTTTTAATATCGTCCTTAGCCTTTTCTTCTGCTCTTTCAATTTCAAGATTAGCTCTATCCTTAATAGCTGTCGCCTCTGTCTTAGCATCAGAAATAATAATCTGACTATTCTTGAGGGCAGTTGTACGAGCTTCCTGTAATATAGCAGTTCTTTCGCTTTCGATATTTTTAAGCTTTTCTTCGTACTCCTTTTTAAGAGCCTGTGCTTGTGCCATATCAGCCTCTGTTTTATCAATTTGAGAAGATATTTTTTCCTTTCTCGCATTTAAGAACTTGAGAACAGGTTGGTATAAAAGTTTACTCAATATAAAACAAAGGATAGCTGTATTTATAAGCTGAATTATAACCTGAATGACAGTCTGCTGATTCAGTATAATTACATAGCCTGAGTCCAAGAATATTGCCTCCTTTCAATGTGGTTTTTCCCACAATAGTCATAAATAAACGTGCAATATTCCTCTTATAACTTACCAATAAGTGGGTTAGCAAATAAAAGAATAAGTGCGATAACCAAACCGTAAATACCTGTTGATTCTGCAACGGCACAACCAAGAAGCATAGTTGAAGTAACTGTACCTCTTGCTTCCGGCTGACGACCTACAGCCTCTGCACCTTTACCTGCTGCGAAACCCTGACCAATACCAGGGCCTACACCTGCTATCATTGCAAGACCTGCTCCTATTGCTGAACAACCTAATACAAATGCTTTTGGGTCCATTCCTTCCATAATTAAAATCCTCCTTAAAATTAATCTGTAATTTTGTCTTTAATAAAAGTCATACTTAACATTACGAAAATAACTGTCTGAATACAACCGGCGAAAACATCAAAATAAATATGCAGAACTGCCGGAATACCAAAGTTTAACCATCGTGGCAAAGAGTAAACCATTGCCATAATAATCATACCACCTAAAATATTACCGAATAGACGGAAACTAAGTGAAATAGGTGTTGCCAATTCACTTATAATATTTATAGGCAAAAGTACAGGTACTGGCTCTAAATAACCCTTAAAGTAACCACCTTTACCTGTTTTAATACCCATAAAGTGAATCATAACAAAGGTAGCAAGAGTTATTGCAGCAGTAGTACAAAAATCTGCCGTAGGAGCTCTAAGTCCTAACAGACCACTTAAATTTGAAACCAGTACAAAAACAAATACACCAAAGAACCAGTTTCCAAAATAAGCATATTTTTCAGTCATTGAACCGACAACAAAATTGTGCATAGACTCAATAGCCATTTCAACTACATTCTGTAATCCCTCTGGCTTATACTTATAATTTTTCATTTTAGCTCTAAGTATAAGAGCAATTATTATAAGTGCCGCCATAATTACCCATGTAGTGACAACAGTTTGAGTAAGCCAAACTTCTGTTCCACCTATGTTCAATCGACCTAGAATTTTAGATTCTACATCTAATTCTCCAGAAGATGTGTTTTCCCATCCAATGAAATGTCCTACAAGACTTTTGACCTCCAATAATTGAAGTCCCAATCATATTCCTCCTTTCATAGTTAATTATTTCATAATTTATCAATAAGAAAAAAATTATTTTTCTTTATTGGCAGTAATAAAATTAGTGATATAGGCTGCCGGCTGAACCAACAAAAGACCTATTAGCACTCCCACTACATTGATTTGCTCAACTATACAAGCAAGAACTACAATAACAACACTTACTACAAGTCGCATAGTATAATTTGCTCTTGTGTAATTATTTGCATTTTTAGGGTCCATATCCACAGCTTTATCCAAAGTTCTTTCAAGCATATAGACCTTAATAAGTGAGGCTACTGTTCCAAGGACAATGCCCACTATCCAATATATTTTGTTACCGGCAAAAAATAATCCAACTACTAAGGCTATAAGCCCTAGTACGGCTATTACTGTAGATAATTTTTTGCAAGTATCAGACATTTTGAATTCCATTAAAAGTCACCACTTTCATCATCATTATCATTGTTATTATTTTTGTTTTCTATTCCCTTTATAGGAATATAGGTATCTTTGTCTTTGTAAAAATCTTTAGTCATAACATAAACACTTCTAAAACCGGCACACACACCTAATATTATGAATACAATCATTAGTATATTGCCTGTGTGAAATATTTTATCCAAAAAAGAACCTAAAATAAGGCAAAGAAAAATAGGCACAACCATTGAAACTCCAATTTGTGTTATTAAGGCTAAAGCCTTACCTATTTCTCTCATTAAAAAACCTCCTATTGCAACAAATTTACACTTTTATTATAATCAATATCAATGTAAAAAAGCAAAAAACATAGTTTTTTAGTATAAAAAAATATTTTCTGTCCCATTTGATATTCAATTTATACTCTTGTTTTAAATTTTATTGTACGCTTCATTATACACTTATTTTAGTAAAAAGTCTATCTATATTTAGTGAATTATACCTATTTTTAATTCATTTTATCACTTTTTTGTACTTTTTTCAACACAATCAACAGACATCAGTCAATTTATGTAGCATTTTGCACAAATCAGCTATTTATTTTAAGTAAATTCGCATAGAAATGTTCATTGATTTACATAATATTGTTATTTTATTGTCAATCTTAACAAATGGAATTTTTTATCAATTAGCAATTTAGTTTTATTTTTAATGTTTTTGTAAGGTTTTATAGCATTTTATGTAATAATTTTGGATAAAAATGGATATTGTGTAAAAATACAAAAAACCGTAGAACGATTTCTCATTCTACGGTTTTCATTAAATTGTTAAATTATCTCTTTTCAACAGAAAGTGTTACCTTTTCGCCGTTGATATTCCATTCCTTGCTATAGCCAGCCTTACCAGCCTTTACGCTTTCAGCAAGAACATCCTTACCAATGCTTTCGCCGTTCTTAGCAAAGATTTCAGCAATCTTGTCGTTACCTTCATAGTATACATTAATTCTATCAAGGACTTCAAAACCAGCTTCCTTACGCATTGTCTGGAGCTTAGAAACAAGTTCTCTTGCAAAACCTTCTTCAATAAGTTCTGGAGAAAGAGTTGTGTCAAGAACTACTGTTGTATTCTTATAGCTTTCAGCAACAAAGCCGTCTGTCTGAGCAGTTGCAACAAGAACATCTTCTTCTGCAAGTTCAACATCAGTACCATCAATAGTAAACTTAATAGCACCATTTGTCTTTAACTCATTCATAAGAGCGTTGCCATCGCCATTCTTTAAGTATTCGCCAATCTGTGGAACAAGCTTACCATACTTCTTACCAAGTGTTCTAAGCTGTGGCTTAAAGCTATAGCTTGTGAACTTAGCAGCATCATCAACAAATTCAACATTCTTAACATTTAATTCATCAAGAATAATGTCATTATATTCTGCGTCAAGCTTAGACTGTGCCTGAACATACATCTGACCAATAGGCTGTCTGTTCTTGATATTTGCAGTATTTCTAGCAGCCCTACCAGCAACTACAATAGAAAGAACTAATTCCATATTAGCTTCTAACTTAGCATCAATCATTGATTCGTCAGCTACAGGGAAGTCACATAAGTGAACTGACTTTGGAGCAGTCTTATCAATACCTACAACTAAGTTCTGGTAAATACTTTCAGCCATAAATGGAGTAAATGGAGCAGAAAGTAAAGACATAGTCTTGAGAACTGTATATAAAGTCATATAAGCATTAATCTTATCCTGTGGCATACCTTCGCCCCAGAATCTTTCTCTTGAGCGTCTTACATACCAGTTTGAAAGCTCGTCTACAAAATCAGCCATAGCTCTTGCAGATTCTGTAATCTTGTAGTTTTCAAGAGAGTTATCAACATACTTAACAAGAGAATTAAGTTTTGAAAGAATCCACTTATCCATTGGAGGAAGCTGTGAATAATCTAACTTGTAATCCATTGGGTTAAAGTTGTCAATATTAGCATAGAGTACATAGAATGCGTAAGTATTCCAAAGAGTACCCATAAACTTTCTCTGATATTCATTTACATTCTTATCATCAAATCTATTTGGTAACCAAGGAGCAGAGTTAGCATAGAAATACCATCTAACTGCGTCAGCACCCTGATTGTCAAGAACTGACCAAGGGTCAACAACATTACCTAAATGCTTTGACATCTTTCTACCGTCTTTATCCTGAACATGACCTAAAACGATTACATTCTTATATGGACTCTTATCAAAAATAAGTGTAGAAATAGCCATTAATGTATAGAACCAACCTCTTGTCTGGTCAATAGCTTCAGAAATAAAGTCAGCTGGGTAGTTCTGTTCAAAGATTTCCTTGTTTTCAAATGGATAGTGCCACTGTGCAAAAGGCATTGAACCAGAATCGAACCAACAGTCAATAACTTCTGATACTCTGTGCATCTTGCCACCACACTTAGGACAGTTAAGTTCAACTCTGTCGATGTATGGCTTATGAAGTTCAATATCATCTGGGCAGTTATCACTCATAGACTTTAACTGTTCAATAGAGCCAACAGCCTCTCTGTGACCACATTCACATTCCCAAATAGGAAGTGGAGTACCCCAGTATCTTTCTCTTGAAAGACCCCAGTCAATAACATTTTCAAGGAAGTTACCGAAACGACCGTTCTTAATATTATCAGGCATCCAGTTTACTGTAGCATTGTTCTTTAAAAGCTGGTCTCTAACCTTAGTCATAGAAATGAACCAAGTATCTCTAGCATAGTAAAGAAGTGGAGTATCACATCTCCAGCAGAATGGATAGCTATGTTCAAATGGAATTGCAGCAAATAACTTGCCACTTTCTTCAAGTCTTTTTAAAATTTCCTTGTCGCCGTCTTTTACGAATACGCCTTCAAGTCCTTCTACTTCCTTAGTAAACTTACCCTGGTCATTAACAAGCTGAACAAAAGGAAGGTCAAATCTTCTACCAACATTGGCATCGTCTTCACCAAATGCAGGAGCAATATGAACAATACCAGTACCATCTGTAAGTGTTACATATGGGTCTTCTACTACATAGTAAGCCTTTTTGTCAGGATTGGCATAGTCGAAAAGTGGTTCATATTCAGTATTTACAAGGTCCTGACCTCTATAAGTTTCTACAACTTCGTAGTTACCTTCGCCTAAAACTGTATCTAAAAGAGCTGTTGCAAGGATATAAACCTTACCGTCATTACTCTTAACCTTTGAATATTCTTCAGCAGCGTTTACACAAAGTGCAACATTTGATGGAAGTGTCCAAGGAGTAGTTGTCCAAGCAAGGAAGTATTCATTATCCTTACCTACAACCTTAAATCTACAAATACAAGATGTTTCTTTAACATCTTTATAGCCCTGAGCAACTTCGTGAGAAGAAAGAGCTGTACCACAACGAGGGCAATAAGGTACAATCTTATGTCCTTTGTATAAAAGACCCTTGTCCCAAATCTGCTTTAATGCCCACCATACAGATTCAATATAATCATTGTGATAAGTAACATATGGGTTATCCATATCAGCCCAGTAACCTACTCTATCACTCATTTTACGCCAAAGACTTTCGTATGTGAATACAGAGTCCTTACACTTCTTAATAAATGGTTCTACACCATAGTCTTCAATCTGTGGCTTACCACTAATACCAAGCTGTTTTTCTACTTCAAGTTCTACTGGAAGGCCATGAGTATCCCAACCAGCTTTTCTAAGAACCTTGTAGCCTTTCATAGTCTTGTAACGAGGAATAAGGTCCTTGATTACTCTTGTTAAAATGTGACCAATGTGTGGCTTACCATTTGCTGTAGGAGGTCCATCATAGAAAGTGAAAACTGGGCAGTTTTCTCTTGCTTTAATTGACTCGCCAAAAATATCGTTTTGTTTCCAGAAGCCTAAAATTTCTTTTTCTCTGTCCACGAAGTTAAGATTAGTGCTTACCTTATCGTACACAATAAACCCTCCTTAAATTTAGGAATTACAAAATAAATATAAAAAAAGCTATGTCGCCCAACAGGACGCCATAGCGTGGTACCACCTGAATTGGAGTATATATACTCCCTCTCAAAGCCTTTAACGCAGGCAGCGTCAAAACCTACTATAAATTTCGGAATTGCCACAGTAAGGTGATTTTCACACAACACACATCATTGGGCTTCCACCGTCCCCAACTCTCTTTCGAATTAGTGTTAAGTTACTGTCCTTACTATAGTGTTTAGTTTCTGTAGTATTAACCACTTTATTATAAACTTATTTTAACAGTTTGTAAAGAGGTAATTTTAATATTTTTATGCTACACTTAATAGAGTTTTTAATACAAAAGCTACAACAATAATAACTGAAATAATACAGTTTTTTATATTTGCTAAAACTCCTTTTACCATATGAAACATATATTTTTAGAAATATTATAGAATCTTATACTTCTATGTAATAAACACAAATATCCTCATAGTTACCGTCTTTTAACAAAAATCCCTTTGGAATTGTGCCTAAGAGATTGAAACCTATTCTTTCATACAAATGTCTTGCGTGAATATTACTTGCCACAACCGCATTAAACTGTAATATTTTAAAGCCTAATTTTCCGGCATTTAAAATACAATCCTTTACCAATTTTTCGCCAATATGTAATCCTCTACACTTTGAAGATACTGCATAACTTGCATTGGAAATATGACCACATCTGCCAATATTGTTTGGATGAAGAATATACATACCTAATACTGTATTTGTTTCCTTATCCTCTGCCACACCACAATAACTTTGCTGAGCAAAAAACTCCTTACCACTTTCCTTTGTTAAGCCATCAATTTGAGGGAAAGCAACGCCCTCCTCAACAACTTCATTCCAAATTTCAACCATTGAATTAACATCAGACTCTTTGTATTCTCTTATTACAATATTGCTCATCTTTATTGCCTCCACAATTATTTAGCTTATAAATTGAAAAAATTAAATTGTCAATTGCCTACTATTTCTTTTATTTTTATTTTCCATAGACCTAATTTATACAATACCCACAGTATTACAGCACAAATACCATTACTTACAACAACAGAGTACCACACACTCTCCTCTGCCATACCAAAAAAATGACTAAAAGTAAACAAAGTTGCAAATCTGAACACCCACAATCTCGCCGCCTCCACCAGCATTGTAACAAGGGTATTTCCTGCCCCATTAAATAACCCTATGGTAGAATTATAAACTCCGTTTGTGAAGCACCAAAAAGCCATTATTGATAAAAAATCGGTTGCCATAGAAATTACATTTTCATCATGAGAGAAGATTTTTACTATTCCCTCCGACATAAAATGCCTTGACATTATCATACCGGTAACAAATAAAAATACGATAGCCATATTTCTTGCAATTTGATAGCTTTTCTCTGCTCTTTTTATCTGTCTTGCCCCGACATTTTGCCCCACTATTGTTGCAACAGCTGAACCTATGGCATTTGCCGGCATTGTGATAATTCCGTTTAATTTATTTCCTATTCCATAGGCAGCCATAGCTCCGTCACCGTATACCAAAACATTTTTAGTCATAAGCAAAAAACCAAATTGCATTGTCGAACCACCTATGGCAGTGGGCAACCCGACAGAAACTATTTTCTTTATTTTATCGGCATCAAATTTAAAATTTTTCAACACTATGTGTATTTCATTATTCTTATTAAAAAGAGAAAGCACAGCAATTATTCCACAAGGAACTTTTGCAAACATCGTTGCCAAAGCCGCTCCCCCTATTCCCCAATGAAATACCATAATCAAGAGTGGATCCAAAAACATATTTATTATAATTCCCAACATATTCAATTTCATAGGATTGAAGGTATCCCCTTGAGATTGATGAACAGCCGAAAATAAATTAATCAAAAACAAAAACGGCAAATCTGCAAGTACAATTTTCAAGTATGTAATACTGTTGTCTTTTACTGTACCCTCTGCTCCCAGCCATTCAACGATAAATGGAGAAAAGAGTATACAAAGTATTGACGCTACAATTGAAAAAAGCATAGCACATACAAAAATCTGATTAGCCATACTTTTTGCATTTTTCTTGTCATCAGCTCCTATATGCTGACTTATAAGAATGGAGCCAGCAATCGTTATACCCTGCCCAAAATTCACAATAATATTTTGTAAAGGACTTACAAGGGAAATTGCCGCCATTTCACTTGTACCTAATTTTCCAAGCCAAAATGTATCCGTAAGATTATACATAGTTTGTATAAAATTGTTTATAACTATGGGAATAGCCAAAGATAGAAGAGCCTTTGGAATATTTCCCGAAAGAATCAATTGTGTATTTTTTCGACCTATATTTTTCACTTAAATCACTCCCGAAATCAGTATATCATATATTTTCACAGAAAAATAGATTTTAAATTCTTCTATATATTTAAATTGGTAATATAGTTGTAACTTGACTATAACAAGATTTTGTTTTATAATCTAGTTTTGTAAGAGTTTGAATGTTTTTCTTATGGAGGAATGATTTTTGATAGATGACATAGTCATTATACTGTGCCTTATTATTGTTAAGGGCCTTGTAACTGCTGCTTCTACCAGTCTTACAGTCTTGGATTTAAAGAAGAACAAATATTCTTCTGACAAAAATCCTGATATGGAGAAACTGAGCAAGATTCTTTCTAAATCTCGCCAGTATACGAATACAGCTAGTGTAATTAATGCCCTTTTTGGTATTATAATTGGTTTTATTCTCGCTTTCAGAACTTTTGGTAAAGTTCTTCAAGTGCTTTTAAGCCATCTTCCTAACATTCCTGTGGTAATCAACGAAATTATTGCTGCTATTATTATAATATTAGTAACAACATATTTTTTCGCAATGTTCAGTCTTTTACTTCCTAAAACATTTGCTAATAAATATCCTGTTAAAATAGTCTTAAAACTTAAAGGTTTGTTAGCATTTTTTAGCGTTATATGTAGCCCTATTGTATGGCTTGTGGATATTTCATCAGAGTTATGCTCAAAAATATTTACTAAGAAATCTACTGACGAAGGCATTAGTGAAGAAGAAATTCTTATGATGGTTGACGCTAGTGGCGAACAGGGTAGCATTGACGAACAGGAAAAGGAAATGATAAACAATATCTTTGATTTTGATGACAAAAATGTGGTAGATATTGCTACTCACAGAAAAGACATTGTTGCATTACCTATTGACGCAGAGTTTGACGATATTATAAGTCTTGTTAAGGACCTTAAATACTCTCGTATTCCTGTTTATGAAGAAGATATAGACAACATTATTGGTATTCTCCATATTAAAGATTTTATGCGTTATATTATTCTCTATGGTAAGGATAAATTTAACCTTAAAAAACTTTTAAGAGAGCCTTATTTCGTACCTTTTACCAAAAAAACAAATGACCTTTTCAAGGAATTGCAAAGTAAAAAAATACATATGGCAGTTGTTGCCGATGAATACGGTGGTACAGCCGGTATTGTAACTATGGAAGACCTTATTGAGGAGGTTATGGGTGATATTCAGGACGAATATGACGATGAGGAAGAACCAGAAATAAAGACAGTTTCAGAAAATGTAATTAAAATCGAAGGCTCTACAGACCTTGAGGATGTAGCCGACGAATTAGAAATAGAAATGCCTGTTGATGAATATGACACTTTAGGTGGTTTTATAATTGGTGTTTTAGATAGAATACCTGAACCAAATGAAAAGGGTCTAAAAATCGAATACAAAGGCTATAGATTTTATGTTGATAAAGTGGAAGACAATCGTATTGCTCAAGTAACAGTATTAAAACTTCCCGATGATGAAATCTCAAAAGATAACAAAAATTAATAAGTGGGAAAGGCTTTGTTCTTTCCCACATCATAATAAATACTTTATTGAACATATAAGTCAGGCAGACGGTCGCGCACCTTTTAGGTGTGAGGAAAGTCCGAGCTTCATAGAGCAGAGTGCCAGATAACGTCTGGTGGAGGCGACTCCAAGGACAGTGCAACAGAAATGTACCGCCCGGTTTACCGGGTAAGGGTGGAAGGGCAGTGTAAGAGACTACCGCCCGGCTGGTAACAGGCGGGGCACATGTAAACCCCACTTGAAGCAAGATTGGATAAGACAACAAGGGTTGCTCGCCCTGTCTTAGGTAGAAATCGCATGAGATTTGTGGCGACACAGATACGAGATAGATGACCGTCCAACGACAGAACTCGGCTTATCGCTTGGCTTATGTGTTGAATAAAGTATTTATTTTTTAAGCCCCTAAAACTAATACATTTTAGGGGCTTTTTTTAAATTGAATTAACAAAGTTAATTTGTGCTGAATTTTAAATATTATAAAAATTACATATTACTGTTGCCATTTCAGCTCTTGTAATATATGCTTTTGGTGACAATTTTCCATCATTGCCTACGATTATTTTATTTCCAACAGCCCACTTCATACTTTCTTCTGCCCAGCTTGAAATCTCATTGTTATCAGCAAAAGGCAATAAATCCCCCTGTACATTTACATTGGCATTTTTATACTTTGCGTATTTATAAAGCACAGTTGCCACCTGTTCTCTTGTCATAGGCTCATAAGGTGCAAACAAACCATCTGCAACACCATTTACTATATCATTTTCTCCTGCCCACTTAATAGCATTGTTAAAATACGCATTTGGGTCAACATCTTCAAATTTACACTTACCATCTACAGGAGGCATACCCTCTTTGCGATATAGCACTTCCATAAGCATACCCCTTGTAATATTACTCTTAGGAGAAAATCTGGTCTTTGTTGTGCCACTAAACAGATTGTTTTCATAAACTTTCTTAACTGAATTATAATACCAATCATCAGTATTCACATCTCTAAAAGGTAATGCACTTTTTAAGTCAGTATTTTGTATATTTTCAAAATACTTTTCTATTCCCTTACCTATTTTTTCTGCCATCGCTTTCTGATTTTCGCCTTTAATTAAATACTGGTATTCTTGAGGATTACTCATATATCCTGTTTCCACAAGTACAGCCGGACAAACAGTTGTTCTTGTTAATGCCAAGTTTTGTTTTTTATATTCTGTATTTTCCATATAGTCTGTCAATTTTTGAACAAAACCGTCTGGAGTATCATAACTATAAAGGTTAAGTGTTCCCTGTTTTTCTCCAAAGTCCTCCCACTCATTTCTTGAATTACAATGTACAGACACAGAAATATCAGGCATTATAGTATTTATAATGTTAGTTCTATCTCCAAGAGAAATAAATGTATCATCTTTCCTTGTAAGAGTAACTACAGCACCTCTTTCAGTAAGGTAGTCGTACAAATATTTAACTATAGCCAAATTAACCGTCTTTTCGTATACCTTGCCCAATCCCAATGTGCCATTGTCAGTGCCACCATGACCGGCATCAAGAACAATTTTCATACCCTTTAATGACTTTTCAGGGCTTACGGTTCTATCATTTAGCTTTATTGTAAATTTGTTACCATCATAATTTGCCATAAAGCCTACATAATTGTCACCCTTATTAAAGTAAAATGTGTATGTAGCCGGTGTGTTATTCTCAACACTTATTTCATCAAAGTCACTGCTGTCTGGAATTACTGCTTTGTTCTGTGTATCGTACAGTTTGACTTCAATGAAATCCTTTGCAAATTCCACATCGTATTCTGTGGACCTGTTCATATTAAAAGATATAGTGTCTTTTGCTGTTTCTATGCTATTTACTGAATTTTCCCCATATTTTTTATTTACCAAATTAACTGAATCCTTGTACACATAACTGTTATTTGCTGTTTTGTAATATTCATAATTTTCAGCCACAATATGTAATAGCGTACCCTTTACATAAGGCAAAATAAGGTCATCATTTTCTTCATCTGGTCTTGAACGAACTGTAGGATGATTTTTGTTAATCTCTCCTACAAGGTTTACAGTCTTAAATTTAGCCTTTCCAGCATTAACAGGAGAAGCATTGGTTCTAGTAATTTTATAGGTTTTACTGGCTGTGGTATTATCAAACTTAAATACATTTTCCCCTTGAGCCAAAGAAACATAATAGCTAAAATATCCCTCACTTGTTGTTTCTACCTTTTTGCCATTAATATACAATGGATAGTTAGGGTCTGCCAAACCAGCTAAACTATAGCGGGATGCAGTAGTTGTCATACCGTCTTTTACATAATTCATTTGAATATCTGCCCAAGTATTCACACTAAATAAGGATACCCCAAGCATTAAAGCAATTAATTTTTTCATTATATACCTCCCCTTTCATTTTTAAAATTATCAACCTCTCTATGTAATAATTATATCAAACCTAAATAGAAACTTCAACTTTCTTCCCTTAAACAAACATATTTTAAAGATATAAAAAAGGACTTATACACATATCTGAGAAGTTTTATTCTCCATTGTGTATAAGTCTTTTATCATTGACATTTTTTCATCTTTGTGATAATATTTAATCACAAGAGGGAGCAACTTAGTTGCTGTCCTGCTATTATGTTTTAGTTAAAATAACCGCACTATCTTGCAGGATGGAGGGCGGTTACTTTAATATGTATAACATTACCAGCAATGCTAAAATATTCTGAACTAACATTAAAAACAATATTATTCTCAAATATTCTTTCATACATATTATTCCCCCTTTCCTATACTCCGAAATACTATTACACTATTTCATAAGCAACAACACTTTTCCGTACACGAAAAGCAGAACAACAACCAGACTTTTTCTCTCTTGCTTGCCTATTTTTATACTTTATTTTTTTTATTTTATATAAGCGTTATATAAAGAACTTGTGATGAACCGTAGACAAGTGTAACCACCTTGTAAATCAAGGTAATATAACTGTAACCTCAACCGTAACTAAAGCGTAACCAAGTGTAACCAGTAAATAAAAGACCCCAACCGTTGCAGCGGTCAGGGCCAAACAAAACCAAACCAAAGGAATGAAATGATTTGGACTATGCAAAAACCATTATAGCATTCATTCCTTATGGTTTCAATGAAAGGAAGTGCTATTTATGCTTATGCCGACATGCCTGAAACCTTATCCCGGTGAACTGCTGTACGGCTGGATTGTACGGTTATTCAGGGTCAATATGTACGATTCCATTGAGAAATTCTGTGCAGCTTATATCCCGTATGAAGATCGAAAATTTAAAATGGGGAAACCGGTTCCCGTTCGTCTGGATTACCGATTCAATCTGGACCATATATGCTCGGAGAACGAAGAATTCGAATGTTTCCCGGATGTCAGGAGCATGATTGCGGAAATGACACCGCTCACAGCCCTGTTTCCGTTTATGACCAGGGGATATCAGGCGGAATGTATGGA
>ERZ772991.868-NODE-868-length-32837-cov-3.852724_pt1 | contig 32837 bp, 32 predicted proteins | sample MGYA00511128_ERZ772991 | MGnify/ENA primary metagenome ERZ772991 (study PRJEB29015, sample SAMEA2737655) | human gut metagenome | biome: human gut; feature: human-associated habitat; material: faeces | place: China | collected 2012 ... | reverse complement strand
TAGGGAGAAATGACTGAAAAATGAATTATATAATGATATATCTTGCAAAATTTAGAGGAAATGCAAAAATCTATAATTATTGAGAAAAATAATGAATATGAATAAGCTAAATATATAATGTATAAGAATTAAGGGATAATTTTAATAAAAATGTCTTTTAGAAAATACTCAGGACTTTCCCTTCTCCCAAATTTTAGACTAATAATGTAATAATAATGCTTTTAAGATATAAAAAATAAAAAATATGCCTAATTTTATATAAAAATAGCAAAAATTTAAAAAAATATTATATTGTTCGAACCTTTGTTCATTCTGGAAGTTTCCCTCCTCCCAAATTTTTAAAATGCACTTAATTTATATAGTAGAAAGTAGATATTTAACATAAAATAGCCCTAAAAAGGCACAAAAATGTTTCACGTGAAACATTTTTATTACTAAAAAATCAAAAATTATAAATATGTACAAAAATATACCTATAATTTTGTCAAAATCTTTATAATATTAAGGTTTCTAGTGAAACAAATTTGTGTTATACTTATCTAAATAAATGAATTATAGACACAGGAGGACAAATAATGGGTAAAGTTATAGCCATTGCTAATCAAAAAGGTGGAGTTGGTAAAACTACTACAGCCATTAATCTTGCTGCATATTTAGCTGAAAAAGGCAAAAAAGTATTAGTTATAGATTCTGACCCTCAGGGAAATGCCACTACAGGACTTGGTATAGATAAAAGAGATGTAAAAAACACATTTTATACTGTACTTATTGGCGAAGCAGACATAAATGACTCAAAAGAAAGCACAATGTTTGATACATTACAGGTAGTTCCTACAGATATTCAGCTATCTGGAGCAGAAATTGAGCTTATAAATTTTGATAATAGAGAATATATTTTAAGAGATATACTTGAAAAAGGTAGCGTGAGAGAGCAGTATGATTTTACAATTATTGACTGCCCACCATCTCTCAATATACTTACATTAAATGCTCTTACAGCAGCTGATAGTGTGCTTATTCCACTTCAATGTGAGTTCCTTGCTCTTGAAGGTTTAAGCCAGTTCTTACATACTTATAACCTAGTTAAGGATAGACTTAATAGCAAAATTGAGCTTGAAGGTGTAGTATTTACTATGTTTGACGCCAGAACTAACCTTTCTATGCAGGTTGTAGAGGAAGTTACAAAGTTCTTAGGTGCAGATTTATTTAAGTGCATTATTCCAAGAAATGTACGCCTTAGTGAAGCTCCAAGTTATGGCGAACCTATTAATGTTTATGACCCTAAATCAAAGGGTGCAGAAGCCTATGAACTTCTTGCTGATGGTATTATCGAAAGGAGTGAAGATTAATGGCTTTGAAAAAAAGAGGAGGTTTAGGTTCAGGTATGAGCTCCCTTTTTTCTTCTAATGAAATAGAGGAAAAACATAGCGGTGGAGTGTTAGAGGTTGACATAAATAAAATTACACCTAATCCAAAACAGCCAAGAAATAAATTTGATGATGCTACACTTATGGAATTGGCTGATTCTATTAAGGAAGTAGGCGTTTTACAGCCTATAACTGTTAAAAAGAATGGGGATTTCTACATTATAATTGCTGGCGAAAGAAGATGGAGAGCTGCCAGAATTGCAGGTTTAGAGAAAATTCCGGCTATTGAAAAGGATTTAGATGAATTAAAAATACTTGAAGCTGCTCTTATTGAAAATGTTCAGAGAGAAGACTTAAACCCTATGGAAGAAGCCTATACATATAAAAGACTTTCAGAGGAATATAGCCTTAGTCAGGAACAGATTGCTAAAAAAGTAGGCAAAAGTAGAACAGTTGTAGCAAATGCTATTAGACTTTTAAACCTTGATGAAAGAGTTCAGACATTTATAAAGGAAAATAGAATATCAAATGGTCATGGTAGAGCTTTAATTCCTTTAGATAAAGAACAGCAGTTTGAATTGGCAGAAAGAATAATTGATGAAGGTCTTTCTGTAAGACAAATTGAAGAATTAGTAAAAGAAATACAAAATCCTCAGCCAGAGGAAGAAAAAAAGACAGAAAAGACCATTGCTCCTAACCCAGAGCTTGCCAGAGCTTGTGTAGAGATAGCAAAGGATTTAAAGTCTATTTTTGGCACTAAAGTTACTATTAAAAATGGTAAGAAAAAAGGCAAAATTGAAATTGAATACTATTCTCCAGATGAATTAGACAGAATTGTAGGTTTAATGAAGAAAAATATGTAAATGTTTCACGTGAAACATTGGAGGAAATTATGTATAAAATTATTTTTTGTGACTTAGACGGAACACTTTTAAAAGATGATAAAACACTACCGGAAGAAAATGCAAAAGCAATTTCCTATGCTCTTTCCAAAGGCGTAAAGTTTGTTCTCTGTAGTGGTCGTTCAAATATGAGCCTTGATGTTTTAAATGAACAACTGGGACTTGTAAAGGAAAATAACTATACTGTTGCCTTTAACGGCAGTACAATATATGAAAATGTATCTAAAAAGAAACTGATAAATCATTTGCTAAAAGGCGAATATGGTAGTGAAGTTTTGGACATATTAAGACAGTATCCAGTAAATGTATTGGCCTATGAAAATGAAAAATTGTGGTGCGATAAGCCTACGGATAGAATAAAAAGATATGCCAAAAATTCTTTTATCCCCTATTATGTTACAGAGGATTTAAGAGAATTGGTTTCACAGGATTTTAGTAAAATCATAGCTATATCTGATAATGAAAAACTTTCACAAATACAACAGGCTTGTAATTCCTGTGGGCTTACAGAAAAAGTTGGTGTATTTTTCTCTGGAGAAGATATATTGGAATTTAATCCTTATAATATAGATAAAGGCACAGGAGTAAAAGATTTATTGGAAAAGATAAATATTGACCCTAGTGAGGCTATAGCCATTGGAGATAACTTTAATGACATTCCTATGATTGAAAATGTAGGTATGGGAGTGGCAGTAAAAAATGGTGTTGATGAAATAAAAAGTGTGGCAAACTATGTTACGGAAAATGACAATAACCATAATGCAGTAGCAGAGGTTATACAAAAATTTATTTAAAATGTCAGGTCTTTTTTAACAGTTTTCTTTTTTGTAAAATATGAAAATTATTCTGTAAAATTTTCAAAAAAGCCTTGAAATTCTTGGTTTTTGTGATATACTATATACCATAAGTTAAGCGTATGAGAAAGACTAAGCTATGTAGCACTTTCAGAGAGCTGTCGGTGGGTGAAAGACAGTAGTGTGAAATGGTGTTCCACCTTTCCAGCTTTCGGTGATGAATCGAGGGGTAGCCCCTTACAGCAAAACAGAGTGGCATTTTTATAATGCAATTTGGGTGGCAACACGGGTGTTCAACTCGTCCCTTTTTGGGGACGAGTTTTTTTATTGTTTTGATAGTACCTGTTTGCCAGCTATTTAAAATTTTGGAGGTAATGAAATGTTAGATGTAAAGAGATTTAGAGAAGATTTTGATGGTGTAAAGGCAGCTTTAGCAAAGCGTCATAAGGATTATCATCTTGAAAAGTTCACAGAACTTGATGAAAAAAGAAGAGCTTTAATTAAGGAAATTGAAGAATTAAAGGCAAAGCAGAATTCAGAAACTAAGCAGATTCCTGTTTTCAAAAAGGAAGGCAAAGATGTTGCACCTCTTATGGCAGAAATGAAACAGCTTTCTGAAAAGATTAAGGCTTTAGACCCAGAATTAAAGGCTCTTGACGAAGAAATTAGACAGTTCCTTTTATCAGTACCTAACACACCTAACCCACTTGTAGCAGACGGTGTTGATGATTCTGAAAATGTAGAAATCAGACGCGTTGGCGAACCTACTAAGTTTGATTTTGAACCAAAGGCTCATTGGGATATTGGTAAGGATTTAGATTTATTTGATGCAGAAGTTGCAGCTAAAATTTCTGGTACTAGATTTACAGTTTACAAGGGTCTTGGTGCTAGACTTGAAAGAGCTATTACACAGTTTATGCTCGATACTCATGTTGAAAAGCATGGCTATACTGAAATTTTCCCACCATTTATGGTAAACAGAGCATCTATGACTGGTACTGGTCAGCTTCCTAAGTTTGAAGAAGATGCTTTCAGAGTAGCTAACAATGATATGTTCCTTGTACCTACAGCAGAAGTACCTGTAACAAATCTTCACAGAGATGACATTCTCGAAGGTGCAAAACTTCCTATTAAGTATTGTGCATACACTGCTTGCTTTAGAGCAGAAGCTGGTTCAGCAGGTAGGGATACAAGAGGTTTAATTAGACAGCACCAGTTCAATAAGGTAGAACTTGTTAAGTTTACTAGACCAGAAAACAGCTACGAAGAACTTGAAAAGCTTACTAACGATGCAGAAGATATTCTTAAAATGTTAGGTCTTCCATACAGAGTTGTTAGACTTTGTAGTGGTGACTTAGGTTTCAGTTCTGCTATGACTTACGATATTGAAGTTTGGATGCCAAGCTACGGTAGATATGTAGAAATTTCAAGTTGTTCTGACTTCGAATCTTATCAGGCAAGAAGAGCTAACATTAAGTTCAAGGACAACATTAAGGACAAGGCTCAGTTCGTTCACACATTAAATGGTAGTGGTCTTGCTGTTGGTAGAACAACTGCTGCTATTCTTGAAAACTTCCAGAATGCAGACGGTACTGTAACTATTCCAGAAGTTCTCCTTCCATATATGGGTGGTCACAAAGTAATTAAGTAATTAAACTTTTTTAACATTGTTGCGTATATAATATAGTAAGTAATAATTTACTCCCTTCCCTACTTTTGGAAAGGGAGTAAATGCTTTATAAGAAAGGAGATTGTACAAAATGGCTTTTGAAAAGGAATTAGAAAAAAAGGCTGTAGAAATAGCTGAAAAGGTTGGCGAAGAAACTGCCAAAATAGAAAGCGAAGCTAAGGAAGTAGAAGAAAAAGTTCTTGAAGAAACTGTTGAAGTAATTGAAAAAGTTGAAAACAAAATGGACAAACTTGTAAAGAGAATAAATGAGCTTGCCCATAAAAATAAAACACAGGGACTTACTGATGAAGAATTAAAAGAAAGAGATGTTCTCAGAAAAGAATATATTGCCGAATTTAAAAAAGGTATGAAAAAGAATATTATGGATAATCTTTACATTATGGATAAGGACGGAAATAAGGTAAAGGTAGAGCCAAAGAATAAAAAAAGGTAAATAATTGAATTTTACTAAGAAAAATATAAAAATACTAATGCTCCTTATTGTTTTTACAATAGGAGTTTTGGTATGTTTTCAAAATCTTGATGTTGTAGGGAATTGCTTTCGATATGCCTTTGGAATGATAAGCCCTTTTATACTTGGTGGTTGTTTGGCTTTTATGCTTAATATTCCAATGAACTTTTTTGAGAGAAAGCTTTTTGTAAAGGATAATAAATTTACAAGAAAGGCAAAGCGTCCTTTAAGCCTTATTCTCGCAATAGTAGTTATTTTGGCTGTTGTTACAGGGGTTGTTGTTATTGTAGTGCCTAAATTAAGCGACACATTGGCACAGGTTGTATACACTGCCCAAAGGTCAATACCTAAATTAAAGGTATTTGTAAATCAGTATGTAAATGATGACCAAATTAACGAAATATTAAATCAGTATTCTAACTTTGATGCAAATAAACTGTTTAATATGTTAATAGACTTCTTCAGAAGTGATGTTACAACCAATTTTTTAGGCTCTACAGTGGGAGTTGTCAGAGGTATTGTAAATTCTGTTGTAAATGTGGCTATTGGCTTTGTTTTTGCCATTTATATACTTTTGGCAAAGGAAACCCTTTCAAGACAGATTTCAAAGTCTTTAAAGGCTATATTTAATAAAAAAATCTATGACTATATTATAAAGGTGTCTGAGCTTAGCTACACTACATTTGCAAACTTTATTACAGGACAGTGCCTTGAGGCTGTAATACTTGGTACATTGTTCGTTGTGTCAATGTCTATATTTAGAATGCCTTATGCCCTTTTAGTAGGTGTTTTAATTGGTTTTACTGCTCTTATACCTTTTATAGGTGCATTTTTAGGCTTTGTTATTTCTGCCCTTCTTATACTTATGGTTAGTCCTATAACTGTAGTTTATTTTGCTATATTATTCCTTGTAATACAGCAAATAGAGGGTAATTTGATTTATCCTCATGTTGTAGGTGGTTCTGTAGGTTTGCCGTCAATTTGGGTGCTTGTAGCCCTTACTGTAGGTGGAAATATAATGGGTATTGTAGGTATACTCTTGTTTATACCTCTTTCATCAGTTTGCTATGCCCTTTTCTGTCAATGGGCAAATAAGAGATTAGAAAAGAAAGAACAACAGGAAAAAGTAATTGAAGAATAACAAAAAGGATTGACTCTAAAAAAGTCAATCCTTTTTGTGTTTTATTCATTTTGACCGTATATTATTTTGTAAACATAGTTGGCTAAATCCATTCTTGTGGCATTGTTATCCAAACCCTCAGCATTTTTAATTGCACCTATATTTAATGCAATATTTGTGTATACATCATTGTCCTGATTTTTAAATGCAGAGCTTAACATTGGCAGGTTATTAGTGTATGTGTAGCTTTCAAGAAGTATAATAACCTGTTTTACAGTTAAAGGAGTATCTGCGTCTTTTTCAGTATACTTAGTATTTAAACACTTGTTAATAGACTCTAAAGTATATCTTCCGTTTAAGTATTTAGTTAAATCCTTTAAAGTAAGGGTTTTGTCAGGTTCAAACTTAGTTAAATCTTCAAAAGTATAACCAGCCTGATAAAGGAATAATACATTAGCCCTATCCTCTTTGTTTGTAATATCAGCATAAATTTGATTTTTGCTGTAATATTTATTACCATTGCCTGTAAGGAGATTACCTTCGCAATCTATCATTGGTTTAATATTAAAGCAATAAGCTAAACGGAAATTATCAGGGTTGTTGTAATCTTTAACATATGTAGGAATAAAACTACATTTTAAATTTGCAATATCAAAGGCTTCATCAGTTGATATAGTAGGAGTTACATTGCTGTATGTTACAGTTTCTGATGAATTGTTAAAACTTTTAACTTCACCTTTTGCATTAAAAGAAATATCAATATACATCTCTGTACTAGGAATACGGTTTATTTTTTTGTAGTATCTGATTTCATTCTTTGAATAATTAAGTTTATAAAAATCAGGTATATTAAAACCGTTTTTCTTTATTATTTCATCGGCTTTTTCATTTATATCTATGGAAATATTGTCATTATTATCATCAGGATAATAATCATAACTTTTAACTTCACCTTTGTCATTTACAGAAAAAGATGAAATATCGTCTTTTTCGCTAAAATAAGCTGTTTTACTGTTTTTTTCGGCTATAGAACTTACAAAATCAAAATCCTTTGCCTTAAGATTTAGACCTAATTTCTTATTAATAATATTGACAGCATCTTCTGTTGTTATAAATTCATCGGTATTTTGCTGAAAATCTTCGCTGGATTCAGCTTTAGCCATAGCACTGGAATTCAAATCAGCATCTGAATATAAGTTATTTAAAGAGTCAATATAGCCAGTTCCGTAAAACAATTCTCCGGTTTCAGCATCTACACAAGGAAATTCTGTACGGTAAAGAAAATCTATATCCGTATCATTATCTAGTCCTGTAGTAATATATGTAAATATAGGCTTGTCTGAATATTTAGTGTACCAAGGACCAAAATTGGAATTTTTTAAATATATATCTTTGGCATCAACAGGAGAAATTAATTTTTTAGGTATAGTAACATTAGGAGCTTTGTCCAAACTTCTTGCATATCTAACTACTTCGCCGTCAGAATTACAAATAGATAAATCAATCAAATCTTCATCTACGGCATAATTTCCAATATATCTGACATAGGTAAATTCAGTAGAAGACTCAGAATATGTCTGTGTGGATTTTAATTTCCAATTCTCATAGTCATTGCCTAAAATTTTATTTAAAAATTCATTGGATTTTTTAGTAAGCTGAGCTTCTGATAATCCTTTTTCACTAGTTTTTTCGTCTGAGTTAATAAAGAATGTTACAACACCGTTTTTTAAATATGCAGTAGCATAGTCACCATTACTTTTATTTTCCCAGTTTAAAACCATTGAACTACCGTCATTGGTAACATCAAAATTTTCGTATTCCGGCACATTAAATAAACTTTTTACTTGATTTATAGCACCAGTATAATTATCATCATCATTAGCTAAAACAGGCATAGACAATAACATAGTACCAGTTAATAACAGCGTAATAAATTTTTTCATAATTTCCCCTCCCCTATTTTAAAATACTGATATAACCTTGATTAGTAAATTGTGCATTTGCTTTTATAAAAGAATATAATATTTGGGCAAATTCTCCTCTCGTAATAGTAGAATTGCCATTAAATTCAGTTCCACTATTAAATATACCAAGGCTTTCACAAAGTGCTACATAAGGTAAATTTTCGCCATAAACATCACTGTAACTTGTCTTATAATTGTTGCTGTTCTGACATAAAGAAGATAAACCTAATATGCTACAAAATAGCTTTGAAATATCGTATTTAGTCATCTTATGGTCGTCAGTATAAATATTTTTAAAGTAATTTATTTCATAAAAATCAACTATATTTGAGTTACTTTCCAAAGTTTTAATATCATTAAATGTCAATGTAGAATTAGGAGAAAATTCAGAAGAATTAAATCTTAGTCCTAAATCAGCCAGTTTTTCAATGTATTCCTTCTGTGGACAATCATCAATATCAGTATATCCATTGAAGATTTTTGGTACATATTCTTCATTATTACTTGTTATAGGCTTACCTTCAGGGCTTAAAAACGGATTATCATCAAAAGAATAAGCTAAAACAGCCTTATCATTTTTATTTAAAACGTATTTTAAGGTAAAACCAAAGGTATCGGCACATTTATCAAAGGCATTTTCTACAGATAAGTCACTTTCAAACTTAGGCACTTCAAGGGTGCTATCAGAAAAATAAAACTTATTGACACTACCATCAGGATTAACAACAATAGTTAAAAAATCACTATAATTTAATACACCGTCTACATATTTATATAATATATAATAACTATAATCTTCATTATATGAAATATCAAATATTTTATAGTCATTATATCCTAAAGAATTAACATACTGTAATGCTATTTTGTCTAATTCTTTGTTCGAAATAATACTATTTTTATCTATTTCCTCGTTATAATTTTGAAACATTACAACCTGTCCTTTGGAAGAAACAGTAGCACAATTAGTTATATTGACTTTATCATAAATAGAAGTATAATATTTACCATTTTTACTAAAATATCTGGTGCTTAAATTATTTAAAGAAAATTCGTAACCAAAATTATTTTTAATTATTTCAACAACCTCTTTAGGAGATATGCAATTTTTTATATTGGTTATAGTCTTTTCTTCTGCGTCAGATAAAGCTCCTGCTGTTTCTACATATACGTCACTTGCTTTGTTGGAATAGTATACATCGTCATATGTATCTATTTTTCCACCGTTAGTGGCACTTATGTAAGATGTAGTGTAACTTGTTGTAGTAAAGCAAGGGAACAGATAATTATCTCTTGTATCAAAGTCGTATGAAGTAGTAAAAACTTTACCAAAACCGGCATTTTCAATGTATTTCTTTTTTGCAGTTTCGTAATCCAAAATATTGTCAAATTCTTCAATGTCTACATCAAATTTATCTTTACAGCTATATGTTAAGAGAGTTCCGGATTCATCAAAATTCATATGGGCGTCATTGTATATAGCCTTGTAATCTCCAATATACTGACAGAAATCTACATCCCATGTGCCAAAACTAAATTCACATTTTTCCAACTTCATTTTATTGGAATTTTCGCCTAATATTTTATTTAAGTTTTCCTTTGCAATTTCTATAATCTGTTTTTCTGTAGTTGGATTACTGTTGTTTTTATTAGGTTCGTTTTTCCAGTTTGAAAAAGATATTACATTACCCTTTGAATCGAAAGCAACTAAATAGTCATTCCAATTTAAAAAATATGTGTAGCCGTCATCATTTTTTTCAAAATTATAAGTATAGTTGGGGTCAGTAATGCCAAACAGCTCCTTAGCTTTTTCAGCATACACTTCAGCATAGCTCTGACCTTCTGTGTCAGCAAATGTCGGTACAGCAAATGCCATAGACGTTGCCAAAAGTAATGATATAAATTTTTTCATAAAAACACCCTCCCTTTGTTAAAATATTATCAACTCTTTAATTTAATTATACATGTTAAGAGCAGAATTATCAATCATATTTTGTAATAATTTTGTATCTATTAATAATACAGTTGAAAATATTAAATCGTTGCAAAATTTATAAAAAAATAAGCCACGATTATGTGGCTCATTTCAGAGTATAGATAACACTATTACATTTTTACATTTCACACTTCATAATAAATGTACTGTCTAAGGCTTTTTGGAGTATATTTGCTACATCACTTGAGGATATTATACCGTCACAATCTACATCACCATTGTCTACATTTGTACTATTCAAGACATTTTGAAGTAATAAAGAGGCATCATCAGCAGTTATACTTCCGTCGTTGTTTATATCGCCGTATTTTACAAAATCCTCTATTTTCTCAATACTGTCCCAGTATATCTTTACAAAGCAGTCACTATTAAACTTGCCATTTTCAAATTCAACACCTGAAACATTTCCATTAAGAGATTTCATAGCAGGAACGTACATTCTGGCATTTGTATTGTAAATTACAGAATACTCTCCATCTAAAGGAAAAGTTACTTTTGTTACAACATTTGTACCGGCAGTAATGTTTTCGTCTGTGTAAGGTGTAGGAGTTTGCGTTTTCCATTGTAAGGCTGTTGTTTAAATCATTATTTTTGTAATAACCATTAAAATCTAAAATATATAAAGGCTCTTTTATTGTGCCGTTAATTACATCAGTAGATAAACTAATATTGCCATTGTTGTCTACTGTAATAGTGGCTTTGGCTTTTTCATTTTCAATTAGACTGTGGGCTACATTATCGCTGTAATAGGCTATATCTACACTATAAATACCGGCTTTAAGCTGTTCTGTAGGCAAATTAATAACTTCGTCTTCAATAGCCAAATTTAAGGCATTCATAACAGCATCTCTTATACCGTTACTGGAATATGTTGCACCGGTTACAGCATCAATATTGTGTACTTCTTCAGCATTAGTAGCATCTTTTCCTGTAAAAGCATCTTTCAGCCCATTAAAGGCTGTTTGTAACATATTTTGATTTATAGTAGCATATGTACCCTTAAAATTATCTCCAGTTACTGTAATACCTTTGATTTTGCCGTCTTTTACTTCTACTGTAGCATTTATGTCATATTCTCCAAACTGTGAAATATGGGCAGTCCCTGTATAAAATTTACTGGTGTTTGTATCAATAGCATTGGCATAGTCAAAAGCTAAATAAGCATTGGTATTAAGGCTTATAGCCGGAACAAAAAGATTTACATATACGCCGTCATAGGTGTTGTCAGGTATTTCAAAGAAAATTTGGTCAACTTCGTTTTCTTCGTTTGTACGGGTGTTGGCAGTAAAGGTTTCTCCATTAGCTGAATTGCCCTTGTATATTTGCCAGCTTTCAGCCCAGTCACTAATACCCATTATTGATACAGCTTGAAGGTCTATGGTTACAGTAGGCTTGCTGTCATTTCCAATGTCAATAGTGGCATTCTTAATACAAGAGCTTGCCATTGACGGAGAAGTTATGTTCGTAGCTTTCATCATTTTCACAGGCAATGAATATGTGCTAGGCTGTAGATTTACTTTATTTGAGCCAAATTCAAAATTGTTGTTTGCCATTGTATTACAGGCAAATACACTTATTAAAATGGCAAAAGTTAATAAAAAAGCTGTTAATTTATTGTATTTCATATTTGTCCTTTCTTTCTAAAAAAGAGATAGGTTTATATATTACCTATCTCTTTTTTGAATAGTGAATCGGAAAGATAAATCCGATGGCTTGCAAAGCAAGCCACAAATTAAGGTCGTTAATTTGTTCTGAATAGTGAATCGGAAAGATAAATCCGATGACTTGCAAAGCAAGTCACAAATAACGAAGTTATTTGTTCTGAACCTTAAAATATTTAGAATGTAATTTCGTCCATATCTATAACAGTAACTGTTTTAGCCTTTGTCATTCGGTTTGTTACAGCACTAATATTTGTTACTGATGTAGTATCTTGTGAATTAAAGGAAATAATATCTAAATTAGGTTTGTAATATATCTTTTTCATAATGTCCTCCAATTATTTTACTTCTGCTGTTACCTGTACATTGTCTGGTAAACCATAGCTACTAGCCTTGTCCTGACTTGCTGAAAGTATTAAACCGAATACAGAAGTTTCAGTTTCATTAGCAGAAATATTTATGTTTTCAGTAAATTCCTTTGTACTGTTTTGGTCTTTGAAAAATACCTTCCATACAATCTGGCTAAGAGAATTACCCTTAGGCTGAACCTCTGCTGTCCAACCGTAAGCATACTTGCCACCGTCAACATTTTCAGAAACAATACAGTCAGATACTGTAACAACAGGGTCGCTTACTTCATTACCCTTTACAGTGGCATTGGCATAGTCCATAGATAAGAAAGCATCAGGGGACATACCCATAGCCTGAACAGACATATTCAAGTAAACACCGTCCCAAGAGTTGTCAGGAACAGCAAAAGAAATCTGTGTAACATTACCCTCAGAATCAGTTTTTTCAACAGTAGCATCAACAGTTGAGCTGCTAACATTGTCTTCTTGATAAATCTTCCAATCAGAGGCAAAGGCGGTTACACCAAAAACACTAACAGCCTGTAAGTCAACATAAGCAGTAGCATTACCCTTTTCGTCAACCTTTAAGCTACCACCAGCAATACAGCTACCAGCCATAGAGGCATTGGCAATATTGCTTGCGTTCATTAACTTAACTGGTAAAGTATATTCTCCAGCCGATAATGCAGTTTCTTTGCTACCAAATTTAAAAGTTGTGCTTGCTATAACATTAAAGGCAAGTGTGCTAATCATCATTGTTAAAATTAACAAGAATGAAACAATTTTTCTTGAGTTAAATTTAAAATTCATTTTTTTAATATCCTTTCTTTTTGTAATGTATAGAGTTAAAAAATTGTAAATACAGAACCTCCTTTATATTTTTGTTTAACTTGAAATGCAAAAACTAAAATATATTTAAGTTAGCTAAGGCTAACTAAATTTTTAAAAATTACAGCGACATTGTCAAAAATCGCTGTAAATAAGTGGTTAGCCCTTACTAACCAAGTTTCAAAAAAATAATACTTTGCATAAAAGTACATTAAAAAATATATATATTTAGTTTTAAAAATTGCAAATTGACAGGCTCAATATACCATATTTAGGTATAAAAGTCAATTATGCTTATTGATTAAAATATATCTATTAAAATATTTTGAAAAATCTATTTATACAATAAAAAAAGTGGTATATCAGTTTGATATACCACTTTTTTATCTTTGTTCTAATTATTTATTCTTAAATTACTTAGATGCAAGATAAGTATTAATATCAGCAACAACTTCGTCTACATTCATACCATGAACTAAACAAGCTTCTTCAAGAGATTCGCCCTGAGAAGATGGACAACCGATACAGTGCATACCAGCGTTCATAAGAATTGCAGCAATACTCATATCCTGAGCAAGCATATCGCCAATAATCATATCCTTAGTTACTTCTTTCATAACACACACTCCTTAAATTATTTATTAGTTAATAAACCCATTGAATTAAATGGGAAGTATCTAAATACAGCTTTTCCCTCTATTTTATCTCTCTTTACATACTTGTTATTCCAGAAACGAGAGTCAGCAGAATTGTTTCTGTTGTCGCCCATCATAAAATAACTGTCATCAGGAACATAGTATGTAGCATCCTCTGTAACCATAGGTTCGTGGAGGAAAGATGTATCAAGAGGTGTTGTACTGTCATTAATATAAACTTGGTTATCTCTGATTGTAACCTTTTCGCCAGGAAGACCAATAATTCTCTTTATGTAGAGAACACTTTCGTCATCTGGGAATTTAAACACAACAATGTCGTATCTTTTAGGGTCGCTAAACTTGTAGCTAAGTCTGTTAGCAATAAGTCTGTCCCCTGTCATAATAGTAGTTTCCATAGATGCTGAAGGAACTCTGGCATTTACTATAACAAATTGAGTAATGAAAACGGCACATACAATGGCAACAACAATAGTTTTTACCCAGTCCCAAACTTCTTTCATAACACTCTGAGATTTAGTAACAGCCTCTTTTTCTTCGGCTTCTTTTTCCTCTATTACTTCGCCAGAAACCTTGTCTATTTCTTCGATTTCTTCGCTTTTATTATTTACATCAACAGCCATATTATTCTCCTCTTACATTAAAACTTTCCTTATTCTGAAAGCTATTTCATTCTACTACACTTTGATAATTTTGTCAATTAATTAGTACCATAGAAAGTCTTACATATCTATTAAATTCAATATCATAAACCTTAGTAAAAATTGACTGTTATATACCGTTGTGGTAAAATAAAACATATAAATACAGCTTTACAGGAGGCATATATGAAAGTATTAGTTACAGGAGTAAAAGGACAACTGGGCTTTGATGTTGTAAATGAATTAGAAAAAAGAGGTCACACAGCTATTGGTGTTGATGTTGACAATATGGATATAACAAATTCAGAACAGGTTGAAAGTGTTATAAAGGCAAATATGCCGGAGGCTGTTATTCATTGTGCAGCCTACACAGCAGTAGATTTAGCAGAAGATAACAAGGAGCTTTGCGACAAAATAAATGGCGAGGGTACAGAAAATATTGTAAAGGTTTGCAAGGAAATAAATGCTAAATTAATGTATATAAGTACAGATTATGTGTTTAATGGCGAGGGCGAACGCCCATGGCAACCTGATGACAAAGTAACTATACCTCTTAATGAATATGGCTATTCAAAATATTTAGGTGAGCAAGCTGTTCAAAAGTATGTAAAGGATTTTTACATTGTCAGAATAGCTTGGGTATTTGGTATAAACGGTAAAAACTTTGTCAAAACTATGCTTAATGTAGGCAAAAATCATGATACAGTTAGGGTTGTAAATGACCAGATTGGTACTCCAACATATACTTTTGACCTTGCTAGACTTTTAGTAGATATGATAGAAACAGATAAATATGGTATCTATCATGGAACTAATGAGGGTGGATATATTAGTTGGTACGATTTCACTTGTGAAATATACAGACAGGCTGGATATACTACTAATGTAGTGCCAGTAACTACTGAAGAATATGGTCTTTCAAAGGCAAAACGCCCTAAAAATAGCAGACTTGATAAGAGTAAACTTGTCGACAACGGATTTAAGCCACTTCCTGATTGGAAAGATGCCTTAGCCAGATATATTGAAATTTTGAATAAAGAAAACTAATTGATATTTAAAAGGAGGAAACCCCTTTGTTTGAAACAGAAAAAGAAGTTGAAAGAGTAATATTGGTTGCCGTTGATGACGGTACAAATGAATTTGATGCTGAAAGCTGTCTTGATGAATTAGAGGACTTAGCAAATACAGCTGATGCTGTTGTTGTAGGCAGAATGATTCAGAAATTAGGGGCTATAAATAGAGCTACTTATTTAGGTAGTGGTAAAATTGATGAACTTAAAGCCTTTGCAGAAATGAAAGATGCAACAGGTATTATTTGTGATGATGAATTAAGCCCTGTACAGATTAGAAATTTGGAAAATGCTCTTAATTTAAAGGTAATGAGTAGAACCCTTGTAATACTTGATATTTTCGCAAAAAGGGCTATGTCAGCTGAAGGTAAGGTTCAGGTTGAACTTGCACAGCTTAGATATAACCTTTCACACCTTACTGGACGAGGTAAGGAAATGAGCCGTCTTGGTGGTGGTATAGGTACAAGAGGTCCTGGTGAAAAGAAGTTGGAAGTAGATAGAAGACGAATTGCCGACAGAATTTCTGACTTAAATAAAAACTTAAAGGAAATTGAAAGACATAGAAGCCTTTTGAGAGAAAACAGAAATAATCAAACTCCAGTAATTGCCCTTGTAGGCTATACAAATGCCGGCAAGTCAACACTTCTTAATGCCCTTACTGGTGCAGGGGTTTTGGCGGAGGATAAACTTTTTGCAACTCTTGATACTACTACAAGAGCTGTAGAAACTCAAAGTGGTGCAAACTATCTCTTTACAGATACAGTAGGATTTATACAGAAACTTCCTCATGGACTTATTAAAGCCTTTAGAGCAACTTTAGAGGAGGCAAAGTATGCCGACTTGCTTGTTCATGTTGTAGATGCCTCAAACCCAAAAAGGCGTGAACAGATGAACACAGTTTATAAAACTTTGGCAGAGCTTGGAGCTGATAAAAAGCCTATTGTTACAGTCTATAATAAAATAGATAAAGATGATATTGAAATGCCTCTTACAAAGGATAATAGAGCTATGGAAACTTTGGCTATTTCAGCTGGTACAGGCATTGGTTTGCCAGAAATGATTGCAAAGGTAGAGGATATTATAAAGAGCTTTAAAAAGTCAATTAAAGTCCTCATTCCTTATGATAAAGGTCAGCTTTTAAGTATAGTCCATGGTAAATGCGAAATTACAGCATCTGAAAATAAAGACGAGGGCTACTATTTCGAACTCTATGCCGATAATGAAACAGAAAATAGATTAAGGGAATATATTATTAATGATAGGACAATATAAGTTGTAGTAAATGATAAACTATAATAATTTATAAAGGACTAAAAATATGATAATACGACATTCTTCAAAAAATGATATTCCCAAAATGCTTGAAATTTATGAAACTGCCAGAGCTTTTATGCGTTCTACAGGCAATATGGAACAATGGATAAATGGCTATCCGTCAAAGGAAGTCCTTGAAAAGGATATAGAAAATAATGAAAGCTATATCTGTGAAAAAGACGGAGAAATAGTTGGTACTTTTGTATATAACATAGGCATTGATGAAACATACAACAAAATATATGAGGGTCAATGGCTTAACAATAAGCCTTATGGATATATTCATAGAATAGCTGGCGATGGAAAGACAAAAGGTGTTGGTAGTTTCTGTATAAATTGGGCATTTGAAAAATGTGGAAATATGAAGATAGACACCCACGCCGATAATAAGCCTATGCAGAATTTACTTCTTAAATTAGGCTTTAAGAAATGTGGAATAATATATATTGCTGACGGTAGCCAAAGAGTGGCTTTTCAAAAGGAGAAGAAAGTGATTAGGTAATGTCTGAAATATCATTATTTTACGGAATTAGAGTAACTATGAATTGGAACGACCATAATCCACCACATTTCTATGTAGAATATGGAAATTACAAGGCTTCTGTATTAATACAAGAGGGAATAATAAGTGCAGGTTATCTTCCTAAAAGACAATTAAAGCTCGTGCTTGCATGGGCTGAAATACATAATGATGAGTTAATGCAGAATTGGGAGCTTTCCAAAGATAACAAGCCATTAAACAGAATTAATCCCTTGATTTAACAAGGGAGGTTTTGTACATGGAAAATAATTTAGATACAAGATTTTTTTATCCTGAAGTATTTCAAGTAGTTGCCGGAAAAAATTTTACGGTATATGCTTATATGAATGATGGTTCAGTAAGATTATTTAATGCAAAACCTTTTATAGATAAAGGTGGAGTTTTTGAGCCATTAAGGAATGAAGAAGTATTTAATAAAACTCTTACGGTAATAGGAAATACTATTGCATGGGATTTAGAGGGTAATAGAGATGAATATAAATGTCTTGATATAGACCCTTTTGAAGTATATAAAAGTCCTATTGTAGAAGATGTTCCTGAAATGTAAAAATAGCCTCTAAACTGTTATCAGTTTAGAGGCTATTTGTGTTTTACCAATCTAAATTAAATGTAAAATTTACAGTCTTTGAATTGGCATCAAATCTCATATTTTCAACATTAGGTAACTTTGCCAAAGAACTTGCTGGTATACAAAAATGACCATCTATAATTTTTGGAGAAAGACCGGCATTGTATGTTGTGACAGTATCATCGCCAGTTCCTGATAGAACATAATATGGATTGTTTGCTTGGAATACAGCGGTATACATTCTACTTGAACTAATAAACATATAGTTGGCTATTGTAAGTTGTTTTGTGTCAGGATTGAAACTTAAATTCCAACTATAATTTTCAGCATAGTCATTTTCATCTGTACCAACAAAAAGGTTGTATAAACTGTTTTTAACAGCACTTACATCAACATAGGCTCTATTGTCTATAATAGTATAGTCATTTGTTGTTACATATACTTTTCCGGTACCATGAACCCCATCATCCCATTTGGTTGCAAGAGTAGATGCACTTACTTGAATACTAAATATGCTGGAAAATATCATTAACATTGCTATAAATTTTTTCATATTAATCCCCCTTACATATATAATAAAATAATATATATATAATTTTAAATTAATATCCACTATATGTTAATATTTTTTACCTATATTCTAAATATTCCAAAAACTTTTCTACAGCAAGGGATATTATAGGCAAATTTTTAGACTATACTAAACATAAGCCTATAGTTGTAGAGGTATAAATACAGGTTTCTCCAAAAATTAACTCCCCCACAGTAAGTAGTGAGGGAGTTTTTATGTTAAAGGCTATTCAGTTTAGGAATGGGAATATGCTTTTGTATGTAGATTTGGTGTTTAAAGGGAAAATTTATAATATTGTTAAATCAGCATATGCCTGTTTTAAAGGAATTTTAGCCTCAACATTCATATTTTTTATTATCATATTTTTGATATGACTTTCTTCAAGTCCTTTTGCAGAAATACCAAACTTGCCACCCTTTCCGCTAATGTTTTCAAAATGAATATCTGAAAAATCAGGGGCTTTTAATGAAACAGGAACAGCAGTGCTTGAACCATAGTCCATACTGACTTCAATGTTGTCTAGCTCAACATTGTTCATAGTTATATTACTAAAGTCAACATTTTTAATATAACCACCTCTGCCTCTCATAGATTTAAGTCTTATGCCTCTTTCGGTATTCTTTATTTCACAGTTATGAACATTTATGGTTTCAATACCTCCGGACATTCCACTTCCTATAGCAACGGCAGCGTGACCACCTAAAAATGTACAATTTCTAATTTCTACATTTACGCAAGGACGATTTACCCTCCAGCCGTCTTCATTAAGACCGGAATTTATGGCGATGCAGTCATCGCCAGTATTAAATGTACATTTGTCTATAAGTACATTTTTACAAGAATCGGGATTAAAACCATCAGTATTTGGACCACAGCTTTTAACAGTAAGATTTAAAGCCTGTACATTTTCGCAGTAAACAGGATGAATTGTCCATTGGGGTCCATTGATAATTGTAAAATCTTCAAAAAATACATTTCTACAGCCTATAAATTGTATAAAAGATGGTCTGAGAGCATCTTCCTCAGTAGCAAACACTCTTTTTTCTACAGGTATATTTTGGCTTTGAGCTTTGCAAAGTCTGTCAGCAGCATTACCCTGAAGTTGTTTCCAATGCCACCAAGCTGGGCCCTGACCGTCAAGAACGCCTTTTCCTGTAATGGAGATGTTTTCGCAGTTAAGAGCATAAATAAAAGGTGAATAGTTGTAACATTCTACCCCCTCCCAACGGGTAAAAACAGCAGGTGTATAGTCTGAAAAATTCTGACTAAATTTAAGTACACTATCCTTTTCAAGATGAAGTTCTACATTGTTTTTTAGATGTATAGGCCCTGTCAACCATTCTCCCTTTGGTATAATAATAGTTCCACCTTCTGCTGGAAGATTGTCTATAGCTTTTTGAATAGCAAATAAATCATCTTTACAATCTATATAAATTTTTTCTCCGTTATTCATATACAAAACTCCTTTGGGTTAATAATAAATAATTTTATATTACTGAAGTTATCAGATAAGCAAATATAGGCAAAGTAATAATGCTTAAAACTGTCGTAATTACTACTGAACCAGCTGCTATATCTTCATCATAGCCAAATTGAACGGCAAAAACAGATGTAATTGCGGCACAAGGGCAAGCCTCTAAGAGAAGAACTATATCGGCAACAATACCCTTTATGCCTAATAGTGCAAAAAGTCCTAAACATAAAGCGGGTATTAAAAACATTCGTACAGCAATAGTAAATATAAGAAGTTTATTTTTAAATATTCTTTCAAATGTACTGCCGGCAATCATCATGCCTGTTATAAACATTGAAAGAGGTGTGTTCATACTTCCAGCTGTACTAAAGGCTTGGTGTATAACATTAGGTACAGGAATACGAAGTATAAATATTAATATACCAATAATAACAGAAATAATAACAGGGGTTGTAACTATAGTTTTTACAACAGCCTTAAAATCGGCTTTTCTGCTTACCATAGCATAGCCGACAGTCCACATAAGAATGTTGTAAATAGTTAAAAAGGCACTGGCATATAAAAGCCCATCATTTCCGAATACGGCTTGAATAAGGGGAAAACCCATGTAAGCTGCATTTGAGAATATGCAGGAAAATTTTATAATAGGTGCGTTTTTGTTCTTTAATTTAAGCCCTAAAACCATAGTTATTACAAGCCCTAAAATTAAAAGTATAGCACTTAGTTTAAAAGCTGAAATAAGGTTTGTCAGTTTTTCGCTGTTATATTCTGTTATATAGGAGTTAATAATCATAGCTGGCACTACAAAATATATAAGTAAGTCAGAAAAGGCTTTTTTGCTATCAGCTTTTACTGCACCTGATTTTACACATATAAAGCCAGCCAATATAAGCAGGAATAATACTCCAACCTGCTGTGCTGTAATTATCGCTAGTTCCATTTTTCATTCCTCCGTTGTTTTAAATCGTAAAGTCCAGTTGTGTAATTCCAGAATATCCTTTTTCAGAATTTTCCAAATGGACAAGCATAGCCTTTGCTGCACCGTCGCTGTCAGAGGCAGTAAGTGCTTTGGTTATTGCTATATGTTCTGCAACAGCACTTAAAAATCTGTCCTCCCTTACAGCATTTGACAGACATCTTATTCGCTGTGTTAATGTCATAAGTTCTTCAACCTGACTTATAAGAAGTTTGTTGCCTGTACATTCTGCAATAAAAATGTGAAAAAGAGCATCAGAGTCCGAATACACATCAAGGGTTTTGTTTCCTGGGTGTATACAGTCCTTTGAATGGGACTTTCCTGTGGTTTTTTCCTCTTTAAAAAAGTTTCTCCATTGTTTTACAATGTCTTTGTCACATTTTTGTGCAGCTATAGATGCAATTTGTGGTTCAAGGATTTTTCTGACTTGATACATATCCCTTACATCAGCCATAGATATATGGGAAACAAAAGTACCTCGTCTAGGCATAACTACCAAAAGACCTTCATTGGAAAGCCTTAAAACAGCCTCTCTTACAGGGGTTCTGCTTATACCCATATTAGCGGCAAATTCTTTTTCATTAAAAATATCGCCGGGCTTCCTTGTAGCGTCAATAATTTCCTTTTTAATAATTTCATATACAATCTCGCTATTATCTTTAAATTTGTCCATAAAATACCGCCTTTATTTTTTTTTCTATACTTGGTGTCCTTGCAAGTATAGAAAATGATATACAACTGATATATCAGTTGTATTATAGCAAATGAAAAATAAAAATGCAAGAATATTTGTAAATTTATGACATTTTACTACACAATATTTAGAGGCTATATATTTTATGTACATAGTAGACTATAACTTATTGGGCTTTAATACATTAAAGTCATTGGCTAAATCTATAAAAACACCCCTGTATGAGGGCGGTCATACAGGGGCTATATAAAGGGAGTTTTATTGGGTTTTACTTAATGCTTTTAATACTTTTGCAAATGTGTTTTATGCTTCAGTTGTTGAAGTCTTTTCAGTCTTTGGTGCTTTATTTATAACTATTTCGCTTACAGTTGTTCCGTCTTCTGCGTAAACGATAGTTACTACATCATCAGCACTTATGTCAGAATAAGTACATTCTGTTTTCTGATGATTTTCGCCCATCTTATAAATCTTTACAGAAGAAAGGTCAATAGTTGTAGTTTCTGATGAGAACTTCATTTCAGGCTTTTCGCCCTTTTCGCCACTAGGCTTTTCAGGAGGAGTAGTAGTGTCTCCGTCAGCCTTAGCTGGAGGTTCAGGTCTGTTAGTATCATCTGTAGCATTGTCAGGTCTTTCAGGCTTTTCTGCCTTAGTTACTGTAATAGTATCAGATGTTACAGATGTAACCTTTGCCATATCACCTTTTTGTCTTTCGCCGTCTTTGTGTTTGTTTTCTACTGTAACAGCAGAACCAGAGGCTGTTGTGTCACTTGGTGTTGCTGCACCTACAGAGCATACACCACAAACTAAAGTAAGAACTGAAATTGCAATTAATAAATTTTTCTTCATAATGGATTACCTCCTTAAATTATTACTTTGTTTTGTTTACAAGGATATAATAACCCAGCAACATTAATTTAAAAATAATATAGGATTAGGAAATAATTAGAAAATATTTTAAAAATTATTAAAAGAAAAACTCCTACCAAAGTTGGTAGGAGTAAAAATGCACTTGGAGGCATACATTATAAAATTTTTATTAATAATCTCGGTCTAACTGTATACTATAGGATTCGCCATTACCAATATTAGATAATGTAACGGTAGGATTAGAACCGGTTAAATCAACAGTAACATTACTTGTGTATGTTTCTTGATAACCACTACTGTAGCTACAAGTTCCGGAAATATCAAATGTGAATTTTCCATTATTTATAGCAATATTATTGAAATAGTTTTCATTAGACCATCTTTCTTCCCATGTAGCATCATCGCCTAAAACAGAATAACCAGTGTCGTTACTATAATAACCACTTGTGTATGTAAGACGGTTAAAAGTGAAATTGCCATAAATTTTGCCCTTATAAACTTTATCAATGGTTAAGTAAATGTACTTGTTTTCCTTATCACCACCACCGTTACCTGTGCTATAAACATAAGAACCGACAAATTTCTGATATTTAGCATCAAGTTTTATAAGTTCAACGGCAGAATTAAATTTATCAACGGCAGAGCCAACGGCTCTTGCTTTAGCATTTAATTCGTCCTGAGTAGCATTTCTTTTGTCCAATAATGTATTGGCATCATCAATAACGGTTTTTAATGTACTTAATTCAGAATAAACATCATTGTTATTTGAGTTAGATTTGTATGCTGTATTTGCTTTTTCTACAGCTGATTTTAGTGATGTTCTGTCTGCATCAGACAACTTACTTTCATTAAGTCCGTCAATAGCTCCTTGTAATTCTGTACAAATTAAATTTCCGTCATATACGGCACAAGTTTCAGACTTCTTTTCCTTAGCCCATTCTATCTTCTGTTCTAAAGTATCTTTGCTGACCTGTAAACATTGTCCTACTTCATTACCGACAACAGCATCTTTTAAAGTATTTTCAGCTTTGGATAATGTATCTTCAACCTTTTTCTGTAATTCCCCATCAATTTCATAATCAATGGTTTTCACTTCAGATTTTTCCCCTACTCCGTTTATAACAAAGTATTTAAGCTGACAATCATTTTCAATTTTAACACCATTGTAGTAAAGATTGGATTCCTCTGTTGGTTCACTACCGTCAGTAGTATAGAAGATACCTCTACCTAATATAGTAGCGTCAAATTCCATTTGAACATTAGGAGGATATACATAAGTGCCACTGTTTGGCTCTATGTAAGGAATTTCCACAGGTGTTTTGCCTATTTCAATCCATTTCTTTACAGTATCGTCAAGGTTTTTCTCCCCTACTTTGTTGGCGTAATTTTCTACCATTTTGTAGGCTTTAAATGAGTTTACAGGGTTTATAGTGACAACAAGTTCTTCCAATAATTCTCTGTTTTTAGGCTTTGCTCTTTGTACTACTAAGGCATAGTTGCAAGCCTTTTCATATTCAGAGTTTTTAATATACTTGTCTATCTTTTCAAGGGCTTTTTGTTGGTTTACAATACCAAATTTAGCACCGTCAATAACACCTGTGTACATAGCCCCAAAACAACCACCACATAATATAACTACAATAGCAATAATAATAGCTAAGGCATTTGATTTCTTAGGTTGTGGGTTGTTTGTTGGCATATCGTAATACATATTTTGGTTATCATAGCCATTGTATGTATTGTCAAAATTTCCGTTGTTGTCTTGAGGAGGAAGTATAGGAGTGCCACAATTAGGGCAAACTCCTGTACTTTGGTCCTCTATAGGACAACCACAGTTAGTGCAAAAAATCTTATTTTCGTCCATTTATATTACCACCTAACTAACTGTATTAGTAAAGACTGTCAAGATAATCAGTCCAGTAATTAATACTGTCATTTACAGCTTGGTCTGCCTGCATTGAGGCAAATAATAAACCTAAGATAATCATAATAGGTAAAATAGCTATAATAAAGGCAAATACTTTATTTTGTAAGAAAGGAGTGTTACTTTTGTCAGTAAGCATAGATTTAAAATACTGAACAATACTAATTTGACCGCCGTACATTTTATGATTTTTATAAATATGTACAGCTGAAATAATAAATGCTATAGTATATAAAGTATTTCCAAATGAAGCAGATTTAATTATAAGAATTATAAGACCTAGTATGACTAAACCAGCACTTATCATACCCTTTAAATTGCCACTTTCCTTAACAGAGTTAAAACCATTGTTAAAAGTGTTGCCCATTCCGTTCATATTAGGCATATGTGGATTAAACTGGCGGTTTTGCATATTAGGGTTAAACTGGTTCTGCATATTTGGATTGAACTGCCCATTCTGCATATTAGGATTGAATTGGTTGTTCATATTAGGCATTTGCTGGTTAAACTGTTGCTGACCAAATTGACCGTTCATATTTTGCATTTGAGGGTTAAATCCTTGCATATTAGGGTTAAACTGGTTCTGCATATTATGATTAAACTGACCATTCTGCATCTGAGGATTGAACTGGTTCATATTAGGCATTTGCTGGTTAAACTGACCATTCTGCATCTGCTGATTAAATTGACCACCCATATTAGGCATTTGTGTGTTGCCCTGTGCCTGCTGTGGGTTAGGTTGTGTTGGAATATTGTTAGTTGTTTGTTCAGTAGCTGTATTTTCAGTCTGAACAGGGTCTGTACAATGGCAAACCTCGCCGTCAGCTAAGGCTCTACCACAATTTCTACAAAAAGTTCCCATAATTATCTCTCCTTTATTTTGAATTTTTTATAGTTTACTCAACAATTCAGTTTTCTTTTGATTAAACTCTTCTTCGCTGAGAATACCATTTTCCTTTAATGTAGCCAATTTCTGTATTTGGTCTAATACATCAGGCTGTTGCTGTATAATAGTAGGTTGACTTGCAGCCTGTTTTTGTTCTTTTCTGCATTGATGATAAATAGCAACTACTCTTTCAGCCTCTGGCTTAATAAGTGTATTTATTTTGTGCATACCACCGGCAAAGTGAATAACAAGGTCGCAAGTGTTAGTAAGAGAAGTAATGGCAGTATCTAAAAGCATACCAGTTAAGTCACTTGATTTAGAATTTTGGTCTGTGTTCATAGCTGTTATGTCTTCGTAGTAAAGCTGTTTTACATTAGCTGTAGCACCAAATAATTCTCTGTCCATTATGATGACCTGTTTTGTAGTACAAACTATGTAATCCTTGGCAGTAAGGGAGTCTAAACCCCATGCAAAATACAACATAAGCTCGTCATCATATACCATATATTTTTTGATTTGGCTGTAGATATTTTCACCAATTTTTTCTCTGATTAAGTCATTAACTTCTTGGTCAGTAATTTCAAAATCCTGCTTTTCGATACATTGGAAGTAATTGTTTAATGTTATAAAATCTTCTTCCCTGTTGTCTACAACATCAATTCTGGCTAAATCCACTTGGTCACATTTGAAAATGTAGAAGTTGTTGCACTTTTCAAGATAAAACATATTTATGTTTGCACAAGGCACATATCCTGTAGCGAAGTAGTTTGGATTTTCGTCAAGGCAAATTTTAAAGTAGAAATTTTGGTCAGTTACTAAAAATTCCTGTTTTCTGTTATCTATTAAGTGAAATAAATTCTGTTCTGCCTGACAATTTGGAAATAGGCTTATAAAATACTTCAACTTTTTATTGTCAAGGTAAGGATACATTGAAATATATGACTTTTGAACACTGCTGGCAGGTAACAAAATCTTGTCATAAAATTCTTTTGTAAATGACATAATTTTGTCTACACCTATGCCACCGTAAAAACCGCCCTTGCTGTCATCGCCATATTGAAGAATATTGTTTGCAATTTCCTGAGCCTTAGAATTTGCATAAGCTCTGTACTGTGCGTCTAAGGCTGCTGCTTCTGCTTTTCTTTGAGCATTCATAGCAGCTTTGTTTGCCATATCTTCTTTTATTTTTCCTATACCATTTCCGATGCTATCTAAAAATCCCATACTATCACTCCTTTATTTTGTTTTCTTTCTTGTAATCTCTTAATATTCTTTGAATAGTCTTTTCAGAATATCCATATTCTTTGGCTAAAGCCTTGGTATTACTGCCGTTATATCGGCGTATAATAAGTTGTCTGACACTTTTGGTATCCAATAGCCTTTGAGGAAAATTAACTTGACTGCCTCTAAACATTCGATATACTGTGAGAGTAGCCTCAAGACCTATTTGGTCATTTAATTCTTTATATATCTTTTGAAAAAGTTGTGTATTATACTCACAAATAGATACCACCTCACTTTCAGATTAGTTTAGCATAGTGTTTGGTGTAAAACAAACGACATTTTTCCCGTAAATGGGCCGGCTATTTACACAAACCCTAAATAAATATTGCTTTTTTGTGGTTTTTACAATTACAATTTTAGTAAAATAAATAGACAGTTATTGTCTGTTTATAAAGTTTGTAGAATTTTGGGGAAAATTTTTTATGAAAATAAAAAAATCCCCATTATGGGGATAAAAAATGACTATTCAAAAGAATAGCCAAAAAACGAATATAAAGATATAAATTAAAAAGGAAGCCGGACGCATCCAACTCCCTTAGGTTTAGTCCGAAGACATCGCCGCAATTCTATGCTTTAGTATATCATAGAATAAAGAAGAAGTCAAGAACTTTATAAATACTCTTTTAAAGTTCTTAATTTACTTCTTGTATTAGTATATACAATTTGATTGTAAATATTCGCAGGAACTAATTTTCTAAATTTTTCACAGGCATCTTCAAATTGGTTAATAAATGATAGGATGTCTTTTTTGTTGCATTTTAAAGTTTTCATTATAAATGCAATTAAAATTATATAATCAAGTATAGAGTTAAAATCTATACTATTAATATTAGTTTCGGCAGTAATATAACGATTAATACAAAGATTAATGTTGTTTTTCCTAAATCTGGTATCAAAAATGATATTGTTATGGGCAATTGAATTTCTCAAATCTTTTATAGTGTAAACTATTATTTCAGTAAGTCTACCATCGCTGTCAAAGTTTCTTTTGAAGCCTATTAATTTGGAGATAGACAACCTAGTGTCTTTATTTAAGCAGGATAAAAAATCTCCAAAGGTACCTAGAGTTAACATTTCAAAAATAGCCCAAATAGGTATAGATTTATCATTTTCATAATAATGATGAACAATATTATTTTTTCCGTAGTTATATGAAAGAATATTATATATACTATTTCTTAATTTTAGTCTTTTATTTAATGCTTTTTTTAAGTTATTTTGACTATGGTCTTTATAATCATTCAAAAGCTTGACATATATATCATTGAAACTATTACTAGAAGTTTTAGATAATATAGTTTCTAATGTATAATTTTTTAAAGCTGTTTCCAAAAACATAACCTGAGGATATAAAATGGTTTTTAATTTCATATCAAAATCGTAGACAGCTTGTATTTCATTAAATTTTGTATAGGTAATTCTCCTACTAGGATTATAAAAATATCTGTAGCCTTTATAACCATGAAAATACCCGATATATCTTAATTTTCTCTTTTGAACACTACCGTTAATATCTATACATTTTTCATTTCGCATATATGCCATAAGTGCATTTATACTTTTAGGTTTATTTTCCAACACAATGCCCCCTAGAATAAGATTTATTTACATTTTATCATATATGTGTATAATAATGCAATATCAAACAAAAGGCAGTCCCATTGGGACTGCCTTTTTGTATATATACTATAATACTTTTAAAAATTATAATACTGGAATTAAATCGTAGAACTTTTCTACATCTTCGTCGTTTAATACAGCCTGAATAATATCGTGACCTAATGGTAATAAATCAGGAGTATCGAACTGCTTTAACTGTTCCTTGAAGAAATCAGTAAGCATCTTAGCACCTTCGTCATAAGCTGCCTGACCAACTCTAGGCTGCTTATCTACCTGTAAAAGACCAGTAGGGATTACTTCGCCGTCCATCTTAATAGACTTTGGAGAGTAACCAAGGATAGAACAACGAGAAGGTACAAGTGATTCCTTCTTGTACTTTAAGCCACCTCTACGAGAAAGGTATTCTCTAGTAGCCCATTCACCGGCGAAACCAACCTTGTAGCAACCAATGTACTGGTTAGGAATAAGGATATATCTAGTTTCTGGTGTATTTAAAATCTGTTCAAGAAGAAGGTTAGCCTGGTCAACCTTTTTACCAGTAGCGAAAGGCCAGTAAGAACCTACACCTTCACTCTTCATAGCCATAGCAGAGCTACTGTTATCAATAATAGATGGGTTAGCATAACCTCTTGGTGCAACTAATCTCCAAATCCAAGCAAGTGCTGGTGGAAGAATGTGGAACATACCAATGATACCATAGTTAGGCTTGTCGCTAGTTGTAGGAGGAGTACGGATACCGAAGCTTCGGATATCAATTTCTCCAACGCCGTTGACAATGTTCTTCTTAACCTTACGAGGCATAATAACTCTAGGGTTAGGACAAGGCTTGCCAGGAGCGTCTTCAATATGGTCCCAAATAAGACAAGTTGAACCAGGAACAGCATCTTCATTAAGGAAAATCATTGGTTCCTTTGGATGGATAGTAGCTTCTTCAACTTCAGGGTCTGTACCATAGTGAACAATGTGGTCAACTCGTAAGAACCAACCGTATTCAGCATCAGCGACAACGAGCTTGCCTGACTTGTTCTGAAGTGATGGATGAGCAAGAGCCATATCATCAGTTACAGGGTGAAGTGTTGAAGTATCAGCAATGTTTACTTTGATTTCTTCGCCTGATACAATATCAGTTGCAAGTAATAATCTACCGTCTTCCTGTCTGTGGAAAGGTTCAGTCATTTCTGACTTACCACCACCAGAAGCACCTTCGTGCATGATTGTAAGTTCAAGTTCGTATGGAGTTACAATCTTAACAGTTGAAGCATGGAGAGTTACCCAACCTTCCTGTTCACCGATGTGAAGAAGGATACTGTAAACACCCTTTTTAGCTGATGGACCTGGGTAAAGGTTGTAGCTAAATACTTCCTGCATATCGTAAAGTCTGTTATGAACAACTACCTGCTTACCTTCATAGTATAAATGTCTGAAAGGTGGAGCAACATAGATGATAGCCTTTGGCTTAAAGAAGTTAGGAACTTTGTCGCAAGGAATAAAGCCCTGTAATTCAGCAATCATAGCTGCAAAGAAAGCTGCGTTCTTTGGAACGATTGCAAGAGAAGCATAACCAAGCTTCATATCTTCGTTACCAGAATAGAAAGGAACAAGTACAAGACCGTCTCTTTCCTTGAGCCACTTGAAAGTTTCCTGTCTAATAGGCTCAAAAGGCTTGCCAAATCTCTCCATATGTGTTGGCTTGTCTGTTGGAAGGTCATCAGCGATAACCATTGAATTAGGGTCTCTTCTACGCATTGAAGTATCGTCGAAGTTTACTGAAAGACCGTTCTTACACTTAGTAATGTAGGCTTCTCTAATAGTTTTACCGTTAACATCAAAGTTAACATCATAAGTCATATTATCCTTGCCACCGAGAGCTAAATCAAAAAGATGTTCTTTTGTGTCAGGAATAATAATTTCCGCACCACCTTCGATAATCTCCTTTACATAAGGTGGAAGAACCATTTTTTTGATAATCTCTTTGTAATCTTTACTCATTTGAAAATGTCCTCCTTAATAAAAAATCACTATCGTGTTTTATATACAATACTATATAGTTAAGAAGCTATAATGGTTATATGATACCACTAATTATTTAAAAATGCAATATCCTAACCCCCAAAATTCACTTTTTATTAATTATTACTATTTATATTCTATCTAAAAATGGAAAAACTGTTATTTTTATATCATTAAAAATAACCTATTGTCAGAAAAAATTAATTTTTCAATCTTCAGCACAAATTATGAATTTTTTTTGTATTTTATCATTCAAAATTCCCCTTTTGTTTTCGTTGTATTGTTTTCAAAAATATGGTATACTAAAAAGAGTGGTATGCTGTTTTATAAAAATACATATGAAAAATATATATAATGAAGAAACTAAGTTTTTTCTTTGTTATTATGCCACCAAAATACAAATGTAAGGAGATAATTTATGGGAAAATTGAGTAAAAGTAGTAAAGCCCTAATAGGCTTTATTGTATTTTTAATAGTAGCTTTTTTGATATATGTAGCAATATCGGGCATTATAGGTTCTAAAAGACAAACAATGAAGGGAACTGACCAAACTTTTGGTGCTGTAGAATTACCTTTAAATAGTGAACTTACAGGTTTAGGACTTGATAATTCTGTTATTTCAGACCATATTGATAAAGAACATCAGCTTCACGATTATAAAATAGACTTGCAGAAAAAGGCAATTACATATAACTACTATACAAGAGAGGCATCTTATGGCGACAAGTTTAAGGTAATTACTTACTCTACAACTCAGGATAATTTTGAAAAAAATATAATTCCAAAATCAGATATTACAGATTCAGGACTTAATGGTATGCCAGCTAAATATTTTAATGGCACATATTACTATGTAAGTGATAATTATAAACCGACAGCACAGGTGCAAAAAGCACTTAATGAAGGTAAAATTATTATGGATAAGGGTAATGAAACAGAGGATTGCGAAATAGGTACAGTACAAGCCCTCTACTGGTATGATAATGGCGTAGGTTATTGCTTTGAATCGGTCAATATGCCATCTTTAGAACAGGAGTCATTTATTGAAATGGCAGGTAAGTATTGGAACGAAGGTTCAGCTACTGGCGAAGAATAAAAGGAGTAGATTTTAAATGTCAATGGAAAAATACAATAAAATTCATTTTATAGGTATAGGTGGAATAAGTATGTCTTCTCTTGCAGAAATTCTCAAGAGTAAAGGCAAGACAATTACAGGTTCAGACGGCGTTGCATCTAATGTAACAAAAGCTCTTGAAAACATAGGTATTCAGGTGTCAATCGGTCAGAAAGCCGAGAATATTACTCCTGATACAGACCTTATTGTTTATACTGCTGCTGTAAAAGAGGACAACCCAGAATTAATGGCTGCCAGAGCAAGTGGTATTGAAACAGTAGATAGAGCAGCTCTTGTAGGTATGATGATGCTTGAGTATAAGTTCCCTCTTTCTGTAGCTGGTACTCATGGCAAAACTACTACATCAAGCCTTGTTACTGAAATTTTCCTTGAAGCAAAGGCTAATCCAACAGTTTCTATTGGTGGTATATTACCAAGTATAAAGGGTAACTATAAAGTAGGTGGCGAGGATTACTTTATTCTTGAAACTTGTGAATACTGCGATAGCTTTTTAAAGTTTAATCCTCATGGTGCGATAATTCTTAATATTGATGCAGACCATTTAGACTATTTCAAGACATTAGATAATATTTATAAGAGCTTTAACAAGTTCGCTAATAGACTTCCAGAGGGTGGTTTCCTTGTTATTAATAATGAAATTCCTAGACTTTCAGAAGTATTAGAGGGTGTTAAGGCAAAGGTTATTACTTATGGTAAGGATAACACAGCAGATTGGTACCCTACAGATGTTACATTTAATGATTTAGGTCACGCAACATATACAGTAAATCATAAGGGCGAAAAGGTTGCTAAGGTTGAACTTTCAATTCCTGGTATGCACAATGTTTATAATTCACTTTCAGCTTTTGCCCTTGCTACTTGCTACGGTGTTGATACAGATGCTATTGTAAAGGGTATAAAGAACTTTACTGGTACAGATAGAAGATTTCAGTTTAAGGGTCAGTTTAATGGTGTAAATGTAATTGATGACTACGCACATCATCCTACAGAAATTCAGGCTACAATAAATAGTGCCAGAGGTACAAAGCTCAATAAACTTTGGATAATGTTCCAGCCTCATACTTATACAAGAACTTATAATCATTTAGACGATTTTGCAAAGGTTTTAAGTGAGGCAGACCATGTTATTCTTTTAGATATTTATGCTTCAAGAGAAAAGGATACAGGTCTTGTAAGCAGTAAGGATTTAAGAGATAAAATTGAGGCTTTAGGTGGCGTTGTAACATACTGCCCTACATTTAATGATGCTGAAAAATATGCTGTAGATAATTGTCGCAAGGGAGATATGCTTATTACTATGGGTGCAGGCGATGTTTACAAAATAGGAGAAAAATTAGTGCAATAAATGCTTGCATTTATTGCAGAAGGTTTAAGGAAGGGACCAGCCGTGAAAAATATGGCACTAAAACCTAGTACCATATTTTTGTCCCCTCCTCACTCGGGCAAAGCTCGAGTTGCGGAATTAATTTAAGAAAACCAAGGTTTT
>ERZ772991.860-NODE-860-length-32989-cov-6.921844_pt1 | contig 32989 bp, 29 predicted proteins | sample MGYA00511128_ERZ772991 | MGnify/ENA primary metagenome ERZ772991 (study PRJEB29015, sample SAMEA2737655) | human gut metagenome | biome: human gut; feature: human-associated habitat; material: faeces | place: China | collected 2012 ... | reverse complement strand
TTGATACAAACGACTTGTTCGACATTGTGTACGAGTGTGCTCTGCGTGGAGCAGGACTGAAAAAATAGAGATAGTTCTGTTCTTGAAAATGAAAAAGTGACTTTTGCTTTGATGATTTATCAGGAGAGCAAAAGAAAGGAGACAACTTAAAAATCATTACATATCCGAAAGGGAGGTACTACTTATGAAGTCTGTAAAAAAAATTATTGCTGCTTTATCTGCAGCCACAATGGTATCTGCTTGCGCAGGCGTTGTTGCAAGCGCAGCTGAGGCAGTAAACGCAGTCAATGTTTCCTACAGCACCGTAGCAGAAACATTCACCGCCGCTGACGGCACAGTTGTTCCGGCAGGTGCAACCGCAGTGACACTGTCCATCGAGAACAACACCGGTTTCTCAGCATCTGACATCACACTGAACGCAACCGCAGACCTGTTGGCTGTGGACGGTATGGTTGCCGCAACAAACGGCAGTGCTTATGGTGATGCTATCGTATCTGCTGCACAGAACGGCAGCAAGGTTGTTATCACCAGTGCATCTCTGGACGATTCCAAGAATGACGGCACTCTGGTAACCTTCTATACTACCAGTGACGCAGAAGTAACCGTAGAAGATGCCTCGTTCGAATCTGTAAAGAACAATGAGATCAGCTGCTATACCAGTCAGCAGTATGATTTTTACGTGATCGGCGATTTGAACAGCGATGAACAGGTCAACTCCAAGGATGCTGCGATCATGCTGTCTGCATACAATATCGCCGAGGCTGACGGCAGCCTGCTGACAACAGCAAACGGAAAAGCTCTGATGGTTTCTATTGCGAAGATGAATCCGGCAAAATATAAACTGGACTCCGCAAAAAAAGTAGAGGCAGCAGATGGAAACAAGGACGGCAGAATCATGAACTGCGATGATGTAAATTATTCTGATGTAAAGCAGCTCATGAACTACGCCGCAGCTACTGGTGCAGGTTTGACTTACGATGTGGCAGGCTGGCATTATGGTGAGTATGTGGGATACGTGAAGTAAGCTCATATTTTACAAATTTATGCCGTGTTAGACAGACGAATCATTATGACAGAAGGACAAGTTCGTTTTTTCAATTCGAGGTTGTCCTTTTGTGGTATTTTGAGGTTTATGGAGAATAAGGAGGATGTTGTATGTCTTTAGAAATATATCAAGCAATTGTTGATACTGCTTCAGCAGTAGGAAGTCTAGTGGCAGTCTGTTTAGCGTACAAAGCTTTTGACGTTTCCAGAAATATATCCGATCATGAGCAAGATAATGAACGAACTCGCCTGACAATAGATGCACTAAACAAGCTGCAAGATGAGGTCCTGAGCAAAATATATTGTCCTGAACTCTATGAAATCAAATCAGATCTACAAGAAAAAGAATATAAAATCATGCTCTCTAAATTCGAATTTTTTGCAGTTGCTGTAAAAAATAAGGTTTATAGCGAGGAACTGGTAATCAAATGTGCCAGTGAATCAATTTTCTGGACGTTTAGCAAGCTGTTCCCGTTCATGATCGGAAAGCTAAGACAAGCAGATGATCGCTTTTCTGCATCTCTATGGCTCGCCGAAAGATGTATTCAAGGGAATGCCAATAAACAAAGAATCTTTCAGGAAATGATGTCCAAAGTTGCATCAAAAACTCATTCAGAAGCATATTGAAATATAGCGTATTTGGAAATCCCATTCTCTCATAAAACAGCACGCCAAGAAACCCACTATTCATGGTTTTGGCGTGCTTGTTTTGTTATATAAAGTCTTCCTTCGCAAGTAATTCAGCCTGTGCAATGCTCCCTCTAGTCCATCACATATTTTGTAAGTCTGCCTTATTTACATAGATTCTCTTGAATTTAGTACTGCTGTCGTCCAAAAGCATATGCCTCTTTTCTTTCTCTTTCTTTTACTTTCTTTCGTTTCTTTCACAAATATAGCATAAGAAATAGAAAAGGTCAAGCATTCTCCTGCGGTCAATCTTATGATTTCACACTGGAATCGATTCTATGCAGAAAAAAACATCATGACGCCAACTACTCACAATGCCTGCTCAGAAACTTTAGGAGCATTCCACTTCTATACAAACAACGCAACAACTAACACACAACTAACAAAGTGCAAAAAGCCCCCTAAAATCCAATGTTTTTGTTTCTCAAAGAGATAATCACACCTATCTCAATTCGCCGTATTTTCGGCACTTTTCAGACCTTGCAAATATTTTTTGGTACTTGTCTGGTCTTTATCAAGAGAATTATCCGTCCCGATTCGTCGGGGCGGATTTTTTGCTTTTACGCAAGTTTAAGTGTAATGAGGTCAGCGACTTTTGCTTTTGTGCTTTTCAGTACATCGGCATAAATATTTGCCGTAACACCTATGTCGCAATGTCCGAGATGTTCAGATACGATTTTCAGGTCAACACCGCTGTTCAATAAAAGCGTGGCATTGCAATGCCTGAGCTGGTGCAGGGTAAGGGATTCAAACTCTGTTCCCTTAGTAAAACGTTTGAGTGACTGATATACGGAGTTTCTGTCACGGTAGTTGCCAAGTGCCGATGTAAACACCATTTCGGGGTGAGCAAACTTCTTTCCTAGGGCTGCCGACATCTTGTCTATGTAGGCTTTCTGCTCCCTGAAAATAGAAGCAAGGACTTCGCTCATACCGATCACTCTGCGGCTGCTCTCCGTTTTCGGTGAACCGAGGGTGTGCTTACCGCCTATATCGGTGAGATTGTGGTTGATCGTGATCGTCATTTCTTCAAAGTCAATATCTTCCCACATAAGTCCTAAACATTCACCCGAACGCATTCCTGTGTAAAGGAGAACCTTGATGATTCTCTTGAAATCCTCGTCCCACGGCTTATTATCAAGAAGCTCCATAAAACGCTTGATTTCGTTCTCATCAAGGGACATTTTCTTCTTTTCCTGACGGTTCTTCGGAAGAATAACGTTGTGACAAGGCGATTCACGGATATATCCCTGTTCAACGCCCCTGCGGAAAATACTCTGTATCACTACATATATCTTGCGAACCGACTGAGGTTTCAGCTTGAATGTCTTCATCACGCTTGTCAGCTTCGGAGTTGTGATCTCTTTCAGCTTCATGTTACCGATAAGAGGTTTGATATGCTTCTCATACTGACCTTTGTAGGTGTATGCTGTGCTTGGTTTCAACTCGACAGGTGCGAAATTCTCAAAGTACCAGTCGGCAAGTTCCGAGAAACGCATATTTTCGTTCAGCTCAGTATAATCCTTGCATCTGCTTTCAAATTCATACGCAAACTGCTGTGCGAGCTTCTCTGCCTTTTTCGGGGTAACACCCTGCGGAGGCTTGAAGGTTGTAGACTTGATGATCTGCTTGTGTTCTGTATCATAACCGAGGGATACCTTGATTCTGAAAGTATCGCCTCGCTTTGTAATAGTAGCCATAAATGATTCCTTTCCATCACATAGATTTTATGGCATACTCCTGTTACTCTAATCATAGCGCGCATTCGGCTGTATGTCAAGTAACTTATCGTATCTTTTTGTCTTTTCGGGAGTATGCCCAAATCTATGTCCTTTGTTCTGTGGTGTTTGTGGATTTTCTGTCTGTTGACGCTCAAACAGCGTAAAATCGCAGTTCTCAGCGTACAGATTTATCTGTTTGCTGTCTGTCCGTTGAAGTAGGCAAGCAAGTCAGCCTTGTTGATAAGCATCTTGCCGTTCACACCATCGCCCGTCCTCAAATATGACAGCTTGCCCTGCTTGATGAGCTTGCGGACAGTATGCTCGGAAAGCCCCTTGACTGCTTCGGTACATTCCTTGATAGTTAGCACCTCAACGGCATTGGGCGTAACCTCAGCCACCTGTTCGGAATCATTTGTTTCGATAAGTTCGCTCAGAATGCTTACGAGCTGAGCGATAAGCTCGTTCTTTCTGTTTGTTGTCATTTGACTACCTCCATAGCAGGTACTTCCCCTGCTTTCTATCTTATTTGTATGTTTATTCAAGTCCCCACGACTTTATCTTTCTGGCGGCGGACTGCTGACGCTGTTCTTCTTCACGCCGAGCCTGAATATGCTCCTGCATCTGCTTGACCTCAGAGAATTTCTGAGGTTCAAGGCGTTTCAGCAGGCTCACAAATTCCGTCAGGGCATCTAACTGAGCCTGCATATCGGAATTATAACGGCGAAGCTCCGAGCGTTCGCTTGAAACCTCTTTCAAACGCTCCCTCACATCTTCTGTCTCTTTCAGGCTCTTATCAAGCCGTTCACGAAGAGCATATACCGTATCACCAGACTTGTGAGTGCTATCACTGAGCTTCTTCATGATCTTGCTCAGGCGCTGTGCCTTTGAGATGATCTCGTCCGAGTGCTTCATGATAGACAGCTTTCCTGCAAGCAGACTGTTCAGTTCTTGGCAGAGCTGTTCGCACTCGTCCTCAATCTTAAACTCCCTTTCGTAGTCAGGAATATAGTTGAGTATCGCCTTGACCTGAGCTGTTTTCTGCTCAATCTGAGCGTCGAGCTTTTCATTCTTTGCCTGCTTCTCCGCAAGCTCCGCTTCGACCTGAGCATTTTGCTTTTTAAGCTCATCGTTCTGACGGCGCTGTTCCTTATACTCAGGTATCTCTAACGTCCCTCTCGCCTTTTCGGGTGCAAAAGGCTTGATGCCATGTTCAAGACAGATTTTATTCAACACCTCGACCTCGGCGGCTCGCCATTTTGCAATAGCCATTTTGCCCTCGCCATACCCCATTTCTTTGAGAGCCTGAGCGATGCCGTTCTGCGTGTCCTGTCCTCGCTTATAATGACCGACAGGAATGTAGTCGATGTGCAGGTGTGGAGTTGCTTCGTCCATGTGCAGGACAGCGTTAAAAACATAGAAGTTCGGGTTGCGATTTTGGAAACCTTCCATGTACTCTTTCAGGCAGTCGGCAACGAGCTGAAAATCCTCAGTGCCGTAACCCGAATCTTCCTTCTTGCCGATCTGAACAACGTCCTCATAAAAGCTCTTGCGCTTATCGGCAGCGGTGCGGACTGTGTTGCAAGGTTTCACACCAAAGAGATGCTCATAATAACTGCCGTGAACCTTGCGGTCATTACGCTTCTGTTTGGCATTGTAACGCTCGGTGGATTCCTTGAAAAGTTGATCGTATGCTTCGCCTATCGGCTGGCACACGAAGGTGATATTATCAGGAGTGCGGAACACGTCAACATTGTCCGCCACGAACTCCCTGTTGTTGTGAGTCAGAGAACCTTTTCCCTGACCAAATGAGATTCTTTTTTCTTTCATTTTATTGACCTCGTTTCTAATTGGATTTACTTCTTTTTCTCTACGAAATCCAATCATTTTTACATAGGCAACACTTCCTTTCATGACCGCTAAAGCGGAATTGCTATCACAAAGCCCTGACGGGCGAGAGAGGCGCGGAGCGCCAATTACAAGGGACGTGAGCGCCGCTTGTAAGTAACTCCGTAGTACTTGCGGCAGCATAAGACCGCCACAAGAACTACTCCGCCCTGCGGGGCTATCCCTGACGGGAGAAGAAGGGCTGACGGAGCAGCCGAAATGTGGGTACAAGAATCAAAAAATCCGCATTACAATTTTTGAAAATCATCATATCGGAAATGATTATTTTCCGCAAAAATCTTTGCTCGGATTCTGAAAAAATCATAGCTCCGAAATCCTGATAATCTGTTGCTATGAACCCGCTCAAAAATGAGCGAGTTCACTCTCTCAAATCAGAACGGAAGCTCAACTTCGACACCGAGCGTTTCAAGCAGATGATCTGTCTCCTTATCATAAATCTGAGTCTCCTCAGATGAAAGATAATCATAGAAGCGAACGAGTGCTTCACGAACATCAAGACCGCTTCTTTCTTCAAGGATAGAAGTCAGTGCTTTTACCTTTTCTATATCGACCATATAGCACCCCCCCTTTCCGCAAAAATGCTCAACCAACATCAACCTCCGGCAACCAACATTGAGGTCTGCTTTTTGCAAAAGCCATAATACCGCCGTTTCAATGTCAGCCACCACAAAAACCACAAAATCCGGTAAAATCAGATATGGGGATTCACATGAACCATCTGAGCCTTTTTGTTGTTGGCGGCAGTCACATCTTCATAAGCGATATACCCATACTCCGCAAGAGTATCGAGCGCCGAATAGAAGTCCTTTGCCGTTGGGAAAAGATTGCATCGGCAGGAATGATACAACTCAGATTTCAAGCCCTGTTTGATATTCTTTGTCTTGATGATCTGAATGATCTTCTCAGCCTTGACAATGTTCCCGTCGGGGGCATTCACGCTGAAACCGTAAATCGCCTGATAGCGGTAGTAGTGTGCGATGCTGAACGACCTCACAAGCGTATCATGGTTCACGCTCTCATCGGACGGCTCTACACCTCTGGAACAGCAGTCGGCACAATGCAGGATACAAGCTATCCGAAGTATCAGACCATGGAACTTTCCGCCCCAATCCTGACAGCAGCACATAGATTCCTTGATCTCCTTTTCGATATAGTTGTTGCAGTAATCTATATATTCCTCGGAAGCGTGACGGGACAGGTGCAGTATCGTTTCCTCACCATTATGATCTTTCTTTCCTTTCAGGAGCTGATGAATGAAATCGTGATACTGCTCCCTGACCTCTTTTGATATAGGAGTGGTATCATATCGCCGTTTTCCTACATCGCTTTTTGCAAAGCAGGGAACGAAACGTGCGATCAGACCGCTTGACCTGAAAGCAGTATCATTCATCATGTTGTCCCATATATACGGCTGACCTGCAAGAGCGACTGATAGATAAGGACGGGGAATTTCCGTTCGCCCACGGATTACTCTGTTGCAGATGTACTTCTCACCGTTCCACGCTTTCAGAAGCAGGTCGAGGTTCGGAATACCGCCGCTGTACTTGCCGTTGAAGTTGCTGAGCATTCCTGCTTCATCAGAGATCATCAGCAGAGAATCATTCTCACTCAGCTCGATCACAAGGGATTCGGGCGTAATATCGTCAACGGCGATACGGATAGGAGTGGTGTTTCGGATATTATCAGCCTGGACACGGAGCTTTGCTATGGCCGCGGTGTCAGGCTCGTCCTCTTTCTCCATTGCTTTGACACGAGCTTCAAGTGCCTTAACGTCCTGCTGTGCCTTATACATTTCTTCTCGGTGATCCTTGTTGTACTTGCTCTCAAAGCTGTCGAACGGAGCTTTGATAAAGTGCATAACAGGGCTTTTTCTTTCAGAAGGCTGTGCTATGATGATAGAATACAGCACAGGCGGTTCGGTGTGGTCTGCTTTTCCTGCAAGTCTGTACAGACCTGTGAAGCAGTAGCCCACGGCTGAGAGCATTGCCGTCCCTGCCATTCCCACATCGGTGGAAGTCGTGACCGAGATTGCCTGCGCCATATCACGCAAAACAGGCGGTAACGCTCCGAGGGGGAACGGGATAGTATCTGCCGTATGCCGCAGCGGACGGGGTTCTACCCATTTGATTTCATTCATAAGTTTTGTTTTCCTCTACTTTTGTAATTTATCTTGTATTTCTATTGACATATTGCTTTTGATGTGCTATAATATGAAATGAAATAACACGTTGCGATCTCTAAATCATATTATATGCTATCTAAGTAGCATATGTCAAGTAAAAATAATCAGAACGAGTTAAGTTCTGCCTTTTGCACAAATTGGAGGGACACAAAATGACCATCTTTTGGAGAAAATATAATGAATTATGTGATGAGCGAGGAATCAAGCCGAGGACATTAGCCACCGAGCTGGGCATTTCGGCTGCGACCGTCACCAAATGGGTGAATGACGGTATGCCGAATCTCGAAATGATAACGAGGATAGCAGAATACTTCGATGTTCCGATAGATTACCTGATAAACGAGGACGATACCCCGATCATTCCCGAAGCAAATAAGAAAAGAAGTGTGTTCAAGTCTGTCAGCTCCCTGTCACAGCGTTGGGTGAGCCTGCGCCGTGGAAGTAAGATCAGCCTGGAAACACAGCTCAAAATAATTCCTTATGTGAACTGTACGGTACAGTTTCTCAACAATGATAAGTATATTGAGTACAGCCCCGAAGCCGAATACGATACCGACCATCTGAAAGATACTGAAACGATCTCTCGACCACTGTGCCGACACTGAGAGCTACCGCATCGTGCAGGTGCAGCTCTCACGCATTGTGCTATATCACCTGAAAGAAAAAGGCTTTGACCGTGAAGCCCTCCGCACCGAGCATCTCGATCAGGAGAAAATGGAGTACCTCTGCACAGGTAAAGAGGGCGGCAAATCGCATAACTACGGGCTGAACTTCTCGGATATGGACTTTCTCAGGGAGTTTACGGGGATTGAATAAGGTTATGGAGCTGAGGGGCGTTTGCTGCTTGGCTCTTTTGGAGCTGACTTTTTGAGGGGAACTTTGATTCCGGTGGAGTCGAAGTTATAATAGTTTTATTAACAAAATGTAATAAATTTGTTCCCGGATAGGTATTGAAACTTATAAAGAAATATGTTATCATGTATATTATGGTGTATTATGCCCACTTGGAGTAAATGCGCCGAAAGGTGGTAAAACAATGGCTGATAATAAGATTATTTCTATACCTGACGGAAAGATATGTGACTACGTTGACGGTAAGTTCCGTAACGATACACCCGAAGAATACGTCCGCCAGACTATTGAGAAAAGATTGATAAACGAGCATAAATACGATGCTTCACAGATAAAGATAGAATACACTCTTCAGCTCGGTTCAAGAAAGCCAAGAGCTGATATTGTTATATTCAAAAAGGATTGCACTGAACAAAAGCAGGAGAATGTGTATATAATTATTGAGTGCAAAAAGGAAACTGTTGATGCAAGAAACGCTAAAGATGGCGTTGAGCAGTTGAAGTCCTATATGTCTGCCTGCCCTAATTGCGAATGGGGAATGTGGACAAACGGCAAGCAAAAGGAAGTTTTTAAGAAATACGTTAATGATCAGGGTCAGATTGACTTCATGGATTATAACGATATTCCTTCTGCTGACGGAAACCTCGACGATATCAACCGTCCAAAGCGTACTTCTCTCAAAAACGCTTACGATGACAATCTGCTTTTTGTATTCAAAACCTGCCATAACCATATTCATGTGAATGATGGTTTGCAGAAGCAGCCAGCATTCTTTGAACTGTTAAAGGTTATTTTCTGTAAGATAGAAGACGAGCGTAATATCCCTAACCCTCTGGAATTCTATACAACTTCCGAGGAACGTTCCAATCCTGATGGGCAGCTTACGGTTAAGAAGCGTATTAGCAAGATTTTCGAGCGTGTTAAGAAGAAACACGGCAAGATATTTGATTCTAATGACGAAATAAAGCTGGCACCGAGAAGTCTTGCTTATATTGTAAGCGAATTGCAGAAATACAGTCTTCTCAATACCAATATTGATATTAAGGGTAAAGCCTATGAAGAAATAGTAGGTGCGAACCTGCGTGGCGATCGTGGTGAGTTCTTTACCCCTCGAAATGTCATGAAAATGACTGTTGAGATGGTTAATCCGAAGGTTGATGAAAAAGTATTGGACAGCTCTTGCGGAACGGGAGGATTTCTTGTTACTGCAATGACTCATGTTATAGCTCAGCTTGAAGCTGAATTTTCTGAGCAGATCGGACTTCCACAGAAAGATTGGGACTATGATACCAAGAAGCTGTTTCAGGAGAAAATATCCGACATGGCAGCTCACAACTATTTCGGCTTTGATATTAACCCTGATCTTGTAAAAGCCACAAAGATGAACATGGTCATGAACAATGACGGCAGCGGTAATATATTACAGACCAACTCTCTCCTGCCTCCTCACGAATGGACTGATGAATTTCGCACTAAGCTGGCAGAAGCTCTCGGCATCAAAAAAGAAGAAATCCGTAATCACAAGACTTTAGAGTTCTTTGATGTTATAGTAACTAATCCCCCATTCGGTAGCAAAATACCCGTTAAGGATAAGAATATCCTTGAGCAGTTTGAGCTTGCTCATATCTGGGAGTGCGACAAGAAAACTAACGTTTGGACTATGTCTGACCGTTTGCAGTCATCTGTTCCTCCTGAGATACTCTTTATTGAGCGCTGCACACAGCTGCTTGCTCCCGGTGGTCGTATGGGCATCGTTCTGCCTGACTCTATTCTTGGTTCTCCCGGACTTGGTTATATCAGAGAATGGCTTATCCATAATCATCGTATAGTTGCAAGCATAGACCTTCACGCTGACACTTTCCAGCCGAGAAATGGCACTCAGACTTCTGTTCTGTTCCTGCAAAAGAAAACTCAGGAGCAGAAGGATAAGGAAGAAAAAAGCGGAAGTATGGCTGATTACAACATCTTTATGGCTATGGTTGAAAAAATAGGTCATGATAAGAGAGGGACACCCATTTTCAAGCGTGACAAAGAGGGCAATGAGATTCTTGCACCCGAAAAAAATAATGTATATGTATTTGATGAAACAGGTGCAGGCAACAGAACTGTAGCTCATGAGCGTAAAACAAAGATAGTTGATGACCAAACACCTGATGTGGCTGAAATATTTGCTCAATGGAAAAAGCAGGAGGGATTATCATGGTAGACAATTTAGCCAGAAAGCTTGATAATGCTCCGAAGGCTAACATTGAAATCAGCGAAGCACCCGTAAAGTGGTGTTCTGTTTCGCTTGCAGAAATGGTTGAGCGTGGTAAAAGACTTGAAGCAAGTGTTTTTGATGTTGAAGCACGGCAAGCGTGGGATCTTATTAACGATAATAAGTACCCTATTACTTCTCTTGGAGGGGTAAACGGACTAACCACATCTTACACTTGTGGAAGATTCAAACGTATCTGGGTAAAGAAATCAGAATACCCTATTTATCAACCTTCATCTATTGTTGATATAAAACCTACACCTGATGGCTATATCTCTAAAAAAACCAATGTTAATATTGATTCACTTAGAGTCCATAAGGGGCAAATACTACTTACTTGTTCAGGCACAATTGGAAAAACATCTCTTGTTTCACAAACGCTTGATAATGCTATATTCAGCCATGATCTATTAAGAATTGATTGCAAAAATCCTGTTGATATCGGCTATATCTATACCTATCTGAAAAGCAAAATTGGCAGTCAAATATTGATAACCAATAAATATGGTGCTGTAATAACACATATTGAGTCGGAACATCTTGATACTGTTCCTATTCCGAACGCTCCTGACGCAATCAAAAGCAAGATTAATGATCTGATTATACAGTCTTATGCATTAAGAGACGAATCCAATGCTCTTATTGATCAGGCACAGGCATTACTTGTAAAGGAACTTAATCTGCCGCCTATCAGTGAAATAAAGATAGATACTCTTGATAAAAGCAAAAGCGTTCAGACTTTTAATGTTAAGCTGAGCGAAATGGCAGGCAGAGCTGATGCTTCTTACCATGTGCCGATAGTTGACGCTATTGTTGATATTCTGAAAAAGAATGCAGCCGAAGTTACTACTGTGGGAGATGAAAGAATAAGCTCAGATATTATTCTTCCCGGTAGATTTAAGAGAGTATATGTTGAGGAAGGTTATGGTAGAGTTTTCATAGGTGGAAAACAGCTTTATGAACTCGACCCATCGAATAAAAAATATCTTTCGTTAGTACATCATGGAGATAGAATTGCAAAGCAGTTAGAGCTACATGAAAACATGACTCTTATTACGTGTAGCGGCACTATTGGAAAAGTTACATTAGTTGGAAAGCAATGGGAAAACTGGACGGCTAATCAGCATATTATTCGTGTTGTACCTGCAAACAATGATGTTGCTGGCTATATTTCTATATTCTTATCATCAGATTACGGTTATGAGCTTATTAAGCGCTTTACTTATGGCTCGGTTGTGGACGAAATCGATGATAATCATGTACGTCAGATACAAATACCTATCTTGAAAAATCAAGATATTCAGAAGCAGATCAATGATCTTGCCCTGCAAGCAAATGAAAAACGTTATCAGGCTTATCTGCTTGAACAGGAAGCGTTGAAGGTGCTGGATGAGGAAGTTATTTATGCGGAGTGAGGGATGCTGAATGGCAGGATATAAAGAATGGATCGAAAATGCCGAAGTCAAAATCGACTATTTCTCAGCATTTCTCAAAGCATGGATAGCTTTTAATGCGTGGTATAATGAAGAAATACATGAAAAGACGGATCAACAATGCATAGAAAAAATCTGTGACGATAGTCGTTTCAAATCATATATAACTAATCTTCTGGCAGCTGAAGATAATGAAGCAGTTTCGTTTAAAAATAACTTAGCAAAACTTCATGAAACTCTTAATAGTTCACCAATAAAAAGCCAAGAATACCTAGGTGTAAAATAAGATATATCTTTTTCTAAAGTTCTGACCAAGAATAAAAATTCTGATCACCACTTTGAATATAGAAGTATTAAATATAAATGCAGTAAAAGCCATGGTAAACTGACAACTGTTGTTTTAAATACTAAATCAGGTGTAGAATTATTAAGATATGAACAAGACGAATGGGATATTGATGCATTAAAACAACAAACAGATTATTTCACTCTAACTCTGGAGAGAAAGACTAAATGCGCAGAATGCTATAACGAGATGATTCCGTATAAAGAATCAAGTGTTCTCAGCTCTACAGAGAATAAAAAACTCGGTACTAAAATTGGAACTTATCTATTTATAAAGGATTATGATAAAATTGCAGAAGCAATAATTAAAATCCTGTATATGCTTCGTTGCTGTTTAGCTCATGGCGATATTTCTCCGGATAGAAAAACGAGCGATGTATACAGATATGCGTATGAAGTATTGTTAACACCTTTATTAAAGCTGAAATAAGGAGCTATGATTATGCCGATTCCTCATAAATACATAAATACTCCTGATGATGCATATGAAGCAGAAACAAGCTATTATTTGCATTTTCAGTTGGTTAGTGCTTTAATTTCACTTGATCATATCTATAATTGCAAATATTCTGACAGCGACTTGTTTGAAAGTAAGGCACAGTATTATCATTATTATACAGACCATTTACTATATTCTCTCGGACAGATAGCTGAACGTTTCAGAGAAAGCAATAACCCAAACAGCACAAATGACTACTTCGTAAGACGATCTGCTAATCGCATTAATTATGGATTTGATAAGAATAACTATCCTATTTTGAGCAATAAAGCATTCAGAAACACTATTGAACATATTGACGAGCATAATATCGAAGTGATAAAAAAACATAATGCTGTTGGTGGTTTCAATACAATTGATGAGAATACTCCTGAAGAAAGGAAAGATACTCTGCGAAATAAAAGGAATAATCATACTTACACACTGGATTTATTATTAAAGCGATTGTATATCGAGAGAGAGGATACTCCTTTGACGATGAATCTTGATGATTTAAAAAATGAACTGCTTGACTTAAAGAAAAAAGTAGACAGCTTTTGGGGTTTTTAGCATTATAAGATAACGGCTGCACCCGAAGGCACAGCCGTCTAATCTCAAATATATACCATACACCCAAACACCGCTTCTCTCGCCATATAGACAAAGCAGTTCTCTAAACAGAGCATCTTCTCAGCATCACCGCTGAGAACTGCCTTCTGATAACAACTGTCAGTCTGCTTCCAAAGCTCCACCTGACGGGAGATAGCTTCACTGACTTTCAGTTCCATATCATCGAGGTACTGCACGATCTTGCCTTCGTTGACGAGTCTGCGAAGCCTGTCCGGACAACGGCTGTCAGAGAAATGAAGATGATACCTGATGAAGTCGGTGGTATAGGTCTTGCTTTCCTCGGTCTGAGTATCAGCATTGAAGTGGGTGACGGTCAGTGTGTTGGTGTCCAGTCTCCACAGCGGAACGTATTTCTTTTTCAGTGGACTATATGCGGTCTGTTCGCTCTTGTATCTGCTCATGGTTATTACCTCCGTTGATATGCAGTGAAAGCTCTCAACAGCTCTCACCACGGTTCTCATTTAACGTATAATAACAGGAGTACGCCAAAATGATTTGGTCTTTATCTGGTCTTTAAAGTTACAAAATCGCAGAAAACAAAAGATAAAGAAAAGCGAAGTTAAAGCATTGAAAGTGCCGTAAAACAGGTATTTTCGCAAACAATAGAATAAATTACAAGTGCCGATGCGCCTTACTCAAAGAGATAAGGAAACATCGATTTTTTATCGATATTGCGTTATTTCTTTTGTTTCAGAAGTCCATTTGGTCAACTTCTGGACAACCAAAAAGTATTTTAAAATCGCTCTGTGTTTTGCAGAGCGATTTTTTTATGTTGCTGTAACTCGTATTTTTATTCAGTCAGCTTCTTCTCAATAGAATCTGCCAACACTTTTCGTGTACTGCTAAGCACATCAGCATAAATATCTGCTGTGACATTGATGTCACAATGCCCTAAATGGTCGCTGATGATTTTGAGATCTACGCCCATATTCAAAAGCATGGTAGCATTACGTTTTCCATTATTTTAACATGTTTTCTCCAAAAAAGCAAGTTCCGCACCCCATTCCCTACAAAATTTTCAAAAAACATGGACAACACCGGAAAACTGTGCTATAATAAGAGATAGAGCCTTCGGGCACATAAATGTTAAGGAGGACCTTGTATGTCAAAAAAGCCGTATTATATCACGACACCGATTTACTATCCATCGGGAAATCCCCATATCGGGCACTGCTATACAACAGTTGCCTGCGATTCTATCGCACGGTACAGACGAATGCAGGGCTATGATGTGATCTTCCTCACCGGAACTGATGAACACGGTCTGAAAATCGAACAGAAAGCGGCGGCAAAGGGTATCACGCCGAAAGAATATGTAGATGAGATCGTCAAGACTTTCAAGGCACTGTGGGAAAAGATGCACGTCAGCTATGACCGCTATATCCGCACCACCGATGACTACCACATAGAAACCGTACAGAAGATCTTCAAGCGTCTGTACGATCTGGGATACATCTATAAGGGTGAATATAAGGGCAAGTACTGCACCCCTTGCGAAAGCTTCTGGACCGAGTCCCAGCTGGACGAAAACGGCTGCTGTCCGGAGTGTCACCGCGAAGTCGTCGAGGCAAAGGAAGAAGCCTACTTCATGAAAATGGCTCCCTTTGCAGAGCGTATCGAAAAGCTGCTGCTGGAAACCGACTATCTCCAGCCCAAGACCCGTGCAGTGGAACTGGTCAACAACTTCATCAAGCCGGGACTGGAAGACCTCTGCGTTTCCCGTACCTCTTTCACATGGGGCATTCCGGTCACTTTCGATCCGAAGCACGTGGTCTATGTCTGGGTAGACGCTCTGTCCAACTATATCAGTGCACTGGGCTATGAAAACAACGCCTACCACGATTTCGACAAGTACTGGCCGGCAGATGTGCACATGGTTGCCAAGGACATCATGCGGTTCCACGCCATTATCTGGCCGGCAATGCTGATGGCTCTGGATCTGCCGCTGCCGAAGCATCTGGCAGTTCACGGCTGGATCACTTTCAACGGACAGAAAATGTCCAAGTCGCTGGGCAACGTGGTAGACCCGTTCCTGCTGGCTGACCGCTACGGAGCAGATGCGATCCGCTACCATATCCTGCGGGAAATGGCTCTGGGTGCAGACAGTTCGTTCTCCAACGAGATCATGATCAACCGCATCAACTCCGATCTGGCAAACGGTCTGGGCAATCTGGTTTCCCGTACCGTGGCAATGGTGGACAAGTACTTCGGCGGCACTCTGCCGACCGAACGCCAGTCTGGCGAATTTGACAAAGAACTCATCGCCGCAGCCACCGGTCTGACTGCAAAGCTGGAAGGTCTGCTGGATCAGACCCAGCTGAACCACATGCTGGCAGAGATTTTCCAGGTGGTTTCCCGTGCCAACAAGTACATCGACGAGACCGCTCCCTGGGCGCTGGCCAAGGACGAGGCCAACAAGGCCCGTCTGGAGAGCGTGCTGTACCACCTGTGCGAGGCACTGCGCGTGTGCGGCATCCTGCTGAACGCATACCTGCCCACCACCGCACCCAAGATGATGGAACAGCTGGGTCTGGACGCATCTGCTCTGGACCTGGCCAAGACCACCTACGGCGTACAGGAGACCTACACCGTGCACAAGGGCGAGGCACTGTTCCCCCGCATCGATGTGGCAAAGGAAATTGCCCACCTGAAGGAAGAGGACGAGAAACGCAAGGCCGCTGCCGAAGCTGCCAACAAGGCCAAGGCCGAAGCAGAGAAGAAGGCTGCCGCCCCCGCCGAGGAGAGCACCGTGGACTTTACCCACGAGGAAGAGATCGACTTTGACACCTTCTGCAAGGTGGAGCTGCGCGTGGCCGAGGTGCGTGCCTGCGAGAATCTGAAAGAGAGCAAGAAGCTGCTCCACCTGACCGTATTTGACGGCGAGCGTGAGCGCTGCATCCTGTCCGGCATTGCCAAGTGGTTCAAGCCGGAGGATCTGATCGGCAAGAAGATCGGCATCGTCTGCAATCTGGCCCCCCGCCCCATGCTGAAGGGCAAGTATGTCAGCGAGGGCATGATCTTTGCTGCCGACACCGCTGACGGCGGCTGCTCCATCGCCTTCTACGGCGACAACACCCCCGTTGGCAGCCGCATCCACTGAGCCATGGAGACACAGCTGAGCCGCGCCGAAAAGCTGGACCGGCTTTTCGGCACACCGGCCTTTGCCGTTATCATTGCCATTTTCTGCAACGCCATGTGGGGTTCGGCTTTCCCTTTCATCAAGCTGGGCTACCGGCTCTTTGCCATCGACACCGCTGACACGGCCTCCATTCTCTGCTTTGCAGGGGTGCGGTTCATGCTGGGCAGTGTGCTGGTACTAGGCGGCAGCCTGCTGCTGGAGGGCAGGCTCCCCGCCATGCCCAAAGGAAAAGTTCTGGCCGAGTGCTGTGCATTGGGCCTATGGCAGACCACAGCGCAGTATGCGTTTTTCTACAGTGCTGTTGCCCTGCTCACCGGTGCCTTGGGGGGCATCCTGAACAGCACCCAGAGCTTTCTGGGGGTCATCTTCGCCCATTTCCTTTACGGCAGGGCTGACCGCATGACCCCGGCCAAAGCGCTGGGCTGCGGCATCGGCTTTGCGGGCGTTCTCATCGCCACGTTGGGCAACCACGGCGGCGGCAGCGCCCGGGGCGTAGCCTACATGCTCATTGCCACTGTCCTCTTCACGCTGGCAGGCCCCTGGAATAAATCCGTCACCCGCCGGGCAGACAGCTTTGCCGTCTGCTTTGTGAACCTGTTCGTGGGCGGTGCGGCCCTGTTCCTGCTGGGCGCTGTTCTGGGCGGACGGCTGGAACACTGGTCTGTGCTCAGCGTGCTGGATCTGCTGGCGCTGGCCTTCATCTGCGGCGCGGGCTACATCGTCTGGGCCCTGCTGATGAAGAACAACCCCGTCAGCCGGATCGCCATCTTCGGGTTCGTGAACCCGGTGGTGAATGTCCTGCTCAGCGCCCTCATCAATGGGGAGCCGCTGTTCCGATGGCAGTATCTGGGGGCGCTGGTTCTGGTCTGCATCGGCATCTGGCTGGTAAACAAGGCCCCCTCCAAAAAGGAGCGTGCCCGGTAATATGGAATACCCCATCTTTGACACCCACGCCCATTACAGCGCCCGCGCCTTTGACGCGGACCGCTTTGCCCTGCTGGACAGCCTGCCCGGCAAAGGGGTGGTGGGCGTGTGCGAGCAGGCCACCCATTCGGGCGATGCGCCCAAGGTGCTGGAGCTGGCCCACAGATATCCCTGGGTGTACGCCGCTGTCGGCATCCATCCGGAGAGCCTGCTGGCCCCGGAGGATTGCGGTGAGGAAGGCCCCGCCCCTACCGTTTCGGTATACGGCGGCGACTGGGCCGCAGAGATGCGTGCCCTTGCCCCCTATTACGAGGACCCCAAGGTGGTGGCTGTGGGGGAGTGCGGGCTGGATTACCACTGGCCCGTGCCCAAGGATGCCCAGCTGGCGCTGTTTGAGGCCGAGATCCGGCTGGCGCTGGAACTGGACAAGCCCATCATCGTGCACGACCGCAGCGCCCACGCCGATGTCTACGCCCTGCTGAAAAAATACCGGCCCAAGGGCATCGTCCACTGCTATTCCGGCAGCGCCGATGACGCGCTCTGGCTGGCAGAGCAGGGGCTCTACATTGGCTTTGGCGGGGCCTGCACCTTCAAGGGGGCCAAGCGGGCCGCCAGGGCCATTGCCGCCCTGCCGCTGGAACGCATCGTCCTGGAAACCGACTGCCCCTATATGGCCCCGGAGCCTGTCCGCGGCACCCGCTGCGACAGCTCCCTCATCCGCTATGTAGGCGAGTATATCGCCAGCGTCAAGGGTGAGAAACCGGGGCAGGTGTTCCGGCAGACGGTGGAGAATGCCTGCCAGGTGTATAACCTCTCCGTCTGAAACCGGCAGCAGCCGTGCATAGAGGGCAGGTTGCACAGAGCAGGGCCTTATCCGTTATCTACAAAAGCATTACGCTTCTGTATAAATCAAGTAACAAACTACAAATAGTCAATCAAGGAGATATCACTTATGAAAGCTCGTATTCCGCAGCACCGTGAATTCATCATCAACTTCCCCGACACTGTTGACAACGCCAAGGCCAACGAGGGCTGGGCAAAGCTGCAGCAGATCGTGGAGGACTACAAGAAGGACCACAACGGTGCTTCCGTCTACGCACCCAGCTTCATCGAGGACTGCGAGCCTGCCGTCAAGAAACTGCAGGAAGAGTATGGTTTCGAGTACACCGTTGAGTATGTGAAGTAAGTTCTGAGTTTTCAGTATATTGCATTAAAAAGAGCAGAGCGTTCCAGCCAGCTGGCTGGAGCGCTCTGCTCTTTGTTTTATTCCAGGTACTGCGGCAAATTCCATGAGCCGCGCAGTACACGGTGGATCTCCACCACCTTGACGTTCTCATTGACATGGTAAAACACCAGATACTGGTCTGCCACCAGCTTGCGGTAAGTCGGGTCAAGGGCATAGACTTCACACATCCGTGGGGTATCCCCCAGCTTTGTGATCTTTTCCCGCATTTCTTTCAGCACACGGCGGGCCGTTTGGGGGTAGAAGCCGGACAAATACCGGGCAATGTCATTCAAGTCCTGTACAGCAAGGGGCAGGTATTTGATCTTATACGTCATACTGTTCGTGGAGCGTCTCCCATACGCTTTCATGCTCTGTCCACTGCGTGTTGGGGTCTGCCGCCTGCTGTTTTGCCTTGGCAAGCTCCTCGGCAACATACCGCTGGTGCATGAACTCCTCATACTTGGCGTAGTCCTCAATGTTGATGAGGACGGATTCCCCACGACCATGATTTGTGATAATAACATGATTGTGGTCTTTCAACATCTCTGAAATTTCAGCGTAGTGGTTGCGCAGATCACGGGATGGGCGAACAAATGTCTGCATCATAAGTGACACCTCCTGTCAAAAGCATTGTATCACATTATGACTACATATACAAGGATCATTACAATCGTTTTATTTCAGCTCCATATTGATGGACTTTTCCGTAAAGCCATAGTTCCGGTACATCTCATACGCCATTTTATTTTTAGCGTTCACCTGCAGTTTAATGGTGTCGCATCCCTTTTCTGCTTTAAGCTGCTTCACCTTATCAAAGAACTGGTGCCCGATGCCCTTCCCGCGATACGCCTCATCCACCGCCATGGTACTGACGAACAAAACATCCTTTGTTACCTGCGCCGGGCCTTCCACATGGCGCTTGAACACTTCCAGAACACCAACAACGATGCCGTCCGTCTCGGCAATATACCAGCTGTCCCCTTTCAGGAGTTCGCCAAACAGTTCCTTTGTGATCAACGGGCTGGCCGGTTTGTAGACATCCGGCCGCCACTCGACATGCATCTGCTGCACCTGATCCATAATAGCAGAAAAGCGGTCATAATCCTGCATCTGCGGGGTACGGATCGTTATTTTCATCTTGTTTTCTCCTTGTTGTATCAAAAACACCCTGTCTGACACGGTTTCGGGTCCAGACAGGGCATTTTGAGTTTCTTTTCAGTTGCCCGCTTCCACCTTGCTCAGCAGGATGCGGTCATTGTCCAGGGCCTTACCGGCATTCTCGCGGAATTTTTCCAGCAGATCGTCCACGGTCATCCTGCTGCGCTCCTCACCCTTGACATCGAACACGATGCGGCCGCCGTCCATCATCAGGGTGCGGTTGCCCAGCTCGAGGGCCTGATGCATGTTGTGGGTGACCATCAGGCAGGTGATCTTTTTCTCGGCCACGATGCTCTTGGTCAGCTCCAGCACCTTCTCCGCCGTGGCAGGGTCCAGGGCGGCAGTGTGCTCGTCCAGCAGCAGGAGCTTGGGGGTAACGAGGGTGGCCATGAGCAGGGTCAGCGCCTGCCGCTGGCCGCCGGAAAGCAGGCCCACCGGCTGCTTCATCCGGTCCTCAAGGCCCATATTCAGCAGGGCAAGTTTTTCCCGGAACAGCTCCTTATCCTTGCGGGAGATGCGGGAGAAGATGGCGTGGGGGGCGGTTCCTGCCCGGAGATAGGCCAGCGCAAGGTTTTCCTCAATGGTCATATTGGGGGCCGTGCCCTTGAGGGGGTCCTGGAACAGGTGGCCGATGACCTTGCTGCGCTCGTACTCGGGCGCAAAGGTAATGTCCTGCCCGCCCAACACGATACTGCCCTCGTCGGCAATGAAACCGCCGGTGATGGCGTTGAACATGGTGGATTTGCCCGCGCCGTTGGAGCCCACGATGGTGGCAAAGTCGCCTGCCTCCATGTGCAGGCTCACACCGTTCAGGGCCACTTTTTCGTTGACGGTGCCGGGGTTAAAGGTCTTGTGCAGGTTGTTCAGTTCCAGCATTTCCATCTCAGTGCACCTCCTTCCGGGCATTGTGCTTGCGCTGCTCAAAGGCAAACTTTGCCCGGATGGCGGGCATCGAGATGGCCACAGCCACGATGAGGGCGCTCACCAGTTTCATGGCGGCGGCGGGCACATTGAAGCGCAGGGCAACGGCCACGATAAAGCGATACAGGCAGCTGCCGAACACCACGCCCAGCACCCGGCGCACCATGGTGCGCTTGCCCACCAGCGTTTCGCCGATGATAAGGGAAGCCAGCGCAATGGTCACCATGCCGGTGCCCACGTTGATGTCGCTGCTCTTCTGGTACTGGGCCAGCAGGCCGCCGGAAAGGGCGGTCAGCGCGCCCGAGATGCACAGGCCCACTGTGATGGTGAAGGCCGGGTTGATGCTGGAGGCCCGCACCATGGCGGCGTTGTCGCCGGTGGCGCGGATGGAAAGGCCCAGCCGGGTGCCCAGGAAACCCACCATGGCGGCACAGGCGATCACAATGACCGCCGCCGCGATGAGCAGCTTATACCAGCCGCCCGTAAAGGCCAGCGCGGATTTTGCCAGCGAGAACACTGTATCGGTCTTGACCAGGGACATCGTGGACGAAAAGCCCATGACCGCCAGATTGATGGTGTACAGGCCGGTGTTCACGATGATGCCTGCCATGATGCTCTCAACGCCCAGACGTGTCTGCAAAAAGGCGGTGACAAAGCCCGAACACACACCCGCTGCCATGGCCGCGAACAGGGCCAGGATGGGGTGGCCTGTCAGCGCCACCTGACAGGCCACGGCACAGCCAAGGGTGAAGCAGCCATCGGTGGACAGGTCGGCAATGTTCAGGATCGAATAGCTCAGAAACAGCGCCAGCGCCACCAGACCGTAAATGCAGCCCAGCTCCAGCGCCGTCTGGATCACGTTGAGCGAAAAGATACTCGCCAGCATGGTTGATGTACTCCTTTTTAGAAATTCTCCTGCGTGGTCACTACCACAATTTCGGTGCAATAGGGCTTGAAGGCTTCCTTAACGGTGTCGAGGTCAAGGCCCAGTGCCTCACAGCTCTCGGTGTTGATGGTGACAATGCCGTTATCGAAGGTCTGGTAGGGCAGGTCTGCGGGGGTCTTGCCGCCGCAGAGCAGCTCCACCACCATATCGGCGGTGGCCTCGCCCAGCTGGACGTAATCCACGCCGTAGCCCACAAAGGCACCGTTCAAAGCAAAGCTGTCCGCACCGGTGAAGTGCTGGATCCCTGCCTCCAGGAAGGTCTCATAGATGGACAGCTCGGCGGTCATCACGGTGTTGTCGGTGGGGGTGAACACTGCCTTGACACCGGCGGCCACAAGGGCCTCAGCAGCCATCTGCACCTCAGCGGTGGTGGTGCCGTTCTTTTCAATGTACTTGATGCCCTTGCTGTCGCAGAACGCCTTGGCATCGGCGATGGCCTGGGTGGAGGCATCCTGGCTCAGGTCGTACAGCAGGCCGATGGTGTCGATGTCGGGGTTGATTGCAGTGATGAGGTTCATAATGGCCTCGGTGTTCAGGGCATCGGAGGTTCCGGTGATGCCCTCCTCACCATCAAACCCGGCGGAAACAGGGTCGGTGACGGCAGAGTAGACCACAGGGATGTCGGTATCTTCCACAGCGGCCAGCATGGTGGCGGCAGTGGGTGTGGCCACGGCCACAATGACATCCACCTGGTCGGCCACCAGGTCTGCACCGATCTGGTTCAGGTTGGACTGGTCAGCCTGGGCGTTGGCGTAGTAATCGGCATAGTCGAAGGTCACGCCCTTCTCCGCGCCCACCTTATCCAGGCGGCTCTCAACAGAGGCCACGATCTGGTTCAGGGAAGCATGATCCACATAGTTGACGATGCCCACCTTAAAGGTCTGGCCTGCCTCAGAAGCGGCGGCAGCGGAACCGGCAGCGCTGGAAGCGGTGCCGGATGCTGCGGCAGAAGAGCCGGAGGAGCTGCAGCCGGTCAGGCCCAGTGCGGATACGACAGCGGCTGCGGCGGCAGCCTTCAGGAAGCTGCGGCGGGAGATCATGTTCATGGTTTTCATAGCGGTTGCTCCTTTCCCGGAGCGGGCGGCCCAAAAAATAAAACCCGCTCCACCTGCGGAACGGGTAAAATAAAAACGGCCCCGTCCCTGTGTGTTCATCCACAAGGACAGAGTCGAGAAATTCGAATCTGCGGTGCCACCTTGCTTGCTCTGCTCGTCTTCCCACCATGGAAAACTGCAGGAGCCCCTCAACGGAGAGCCAACACTCCCCTGCCCTGTAACGGAGGCTTCCGTCCCAAGCTACTAAAGGCACTGCCCTGTTCGCCCGGCCCTCGGCGGCCCACGGACTCTGCCCCGCTCTCTGCCCGTTTTCACCATTCGGGCTCACTGTAAGTGCGCTTGCAGGTTCTCTTCCGCCTCATCGGTTTGTTGATTGCATTATACGCTTTATTTTCATAAAGTCAAGAGGGAATTTTTCATTTTTTCGGCCGCAAAGATGAAATGCTTCCTGGATGTTCCGCAGCAGCCCTCCTGCCCGGATCTCCCCGGTGCAGCCCGGGCAGCTCTGCCGGGGCAAAAGAAGCCTTCTTCCAGCCATAGGTCATACTTTCCCCCTCTCCGGGACGCATTTCCACTTTCAGTATCCCCGTTGCTGCGCACAAAGTTCATGGTTCCGGCCACAGGTTCCAGAATATTTTTATCCTTTTCCCAAGTTTTGCCCTAAATTCTCTTCAAAGGGCTTGACAGAAAAATGTTTTTTGCGATAAACTAATTCTATGAAATATTTTCGTTGTATCCAACGATGTCAAACATGCAACTCGGAGAGGACACTACCACCATGTCGATGACCCTGAATCCCGTCAACGAAGCCGCTTTTCAGAAAGCTGTACAGTCTCTGGAGACCCTGAACCGGGCCGCCGTGTTCCATCCCACCGGCACCGGCAAAAGCTGTATTGCCTGGAAGGTGGTGGAGGCTCACCCCCAGACCACCTTTTTCTGGCTGGTGGCCGGTGCACAGCGTCTGGCCCTGCGGCAGGCAGAGCTGACACGCTACAACGGCGGCACCCTGCCCGGCAATGTCCGCTTCTGTGATTGCGAAAAGCTGGCCGCCGCCACCCCGGAGCAGTGGGTGCGGCTGGGGGAGCAGAAACCCGGCTGCATCGTGCTGGACTGCTACCATGAGCTGAGCGCCGTGTGTTGGGCACAGTCGGTGCAGAAGCTGCTGCGGATGTGCCCCCAGGCAAAGGTGCTGGGGCTGGGTGTTCCCAACGGTGCCCCCGTCTGCGCCGCCGCGCAGGAGCTGTTTGCCGACTGCATCGTCTCCCACATGACTGTGGCCGAGGCCATGGCCGCCGGGACCATGCCGGTGCCCTCGGCCTATGCAGCCCTGCTCTGGCCTCAGGAGGAGGAGCTGGCCACCCTGCGCGCCCGGATCAAAAACCTGTGTATGCCCAAGGGCGACACCTCCCTGCGCGTTCAATATGAAGAGCTGAGCTGGTCTCTGCGTCAGGTGGAGAACCTGACCGTTCTGCTGCCCCGCCTGCTCAGCGATACCAGCGGCCATTATCTGGTTCTGTTTGAATCCGCCGCCTATCAGGAAAAGCTGGGCGCGGAGCTGGAACAGCTGCTGCGCACTGTGGACTCTGCCGTCCGCTTTTACGCTGCAGATCACGCCTGCTTTGCGGATTCTGCTGCCGTGGAGACCTTCCTCTCCGATACAGCCCCCGGCCCCAAGGTCCTGCTCTGCGTCAACGCGCCGGGAGTCCAGCAGCCGCTGGAGAGGCTGGCCGGGGTCATTCTGGTGCGCCAGTCCAGCCTGATGTCCACCTTCAAGCAGATGCTCTGCCGCGCGCTGGTGGCTGCAGGCAGCCGCAGCGTGCCGGTGTTTGACCTTGTGGCACAGTTCGAGGGGCTGGGCAACGGCCGCACCCTGCAGCGTGACTGCACCGAGGCCATGACCAGGGCCGGCAGCAAAACGCCGGGCTTCCGGCAGGAGCGCCCCATGCAGCAGACCTACCGCCTGTATGGCAAGCTGCGCCGGGAGATGGAGGCCCGCTGGGAGGTGCTGTGTCAGGCCGCCGCCGATGCCGCCGCCAAAGAGGGCACCCTGGAGCTGCCCCGGAGCTATACCATCCACAGCGGCGTGCCCGTGGGCAAGTGGCTCGAACTCCAGCGGCAGGTACAGGCCGGGCAGCGCCCGGGCCGCCTGACGGCTGAGCAGGCCGCCAAGCTGGAAAAACTGGGCATCCGCTGGAACCACCGGCTGGAAGCTGCCTGGGAAAAGGGCTTTGCCTCCGCACAGAAATACCGCACCGAGCACGGTGACCTTCTGGTGCCGGTGCGCTACCGCGATAAAAATGATTTTGCACTGGGCGAATGGATCGTCTACAACCGCCAGCGCTATCTGGGCGGCAACCTGACCCAGAACCGCATCGAGCGGCTGGAAGCCATCGGCATGGTGTGGAGCACCTCCAACGACCTGTGGGAGCAGAACTATGCCGCCGCCACCCAGTATTATCTGGAACACGGCGATCTGGAAGTGCCCATCAAGTACGAAACGCCTTCCGGCTTCGGTCTGGGGGTCTGGCTGGGGGCCCAGCGCGCCGCTCACAAGGCAGGTGAGCTGCCACAGGAGCAGGTGGAGCGGCTGGACGCTCTGGGCATGGACTGGACCAACCGCAACGACCGCAAGTGGATGTCCCTGTACGATGTTGCCGCCGCCTACTACCATGAGCACGGCAACCTGAACGTTCCCTCGGAGTATGTCACGCCGGACGGAGTACTGCTGGGCAAGTGGGTGGCGCGTCAGCGCTATGCCTACCTGAACCCGGACCGCTCCAGCGCCCGGGTCACCCCTGAGCGCAAGGCCCTGCTGGACAAGCTGGGTATGGTGTGGGAAAAGTATGACCCCTGGCAGGAGCGCTATGATCTGGCTCTGGCCTACAAGACAGAGCACGGCGATCTGGAGATTCCCTCTGTCTACAAGACCGCCGACGGCGTTTGGCTGGGCAGCTGGGTCAGCCGCCAGCGGCAGGCCCTGAACTCCGGCAGCAGCGCCCTGAGCAGTGAACGCCGCAAGCTGCTGCGCACCCTGTTCAAGGGCGAGCGCCGCCCCAGTGATCCCGCTGCTGACCACGGCACCGTGCGCGAGGCCAACTGGGAGCGGAACTTCCGCAGTGCCGCCCGCTACGCCCGCAAGTACAAACATCTGCTGGTCCCCGCCAGCTATGTGGACAGCGATGGTGTCCGGCTGGGCGTGTGGATCTCCAACCTGCGTGCAGCCCGCAAGAACCGCCCGGATTCCTATCAGGTCACGCCCGCCCATATCAAAAAGCTGAACAGCATCGGCATGGTGTGGGATGCCCGGGATGCCAAGTGGGGAACTGCCTATCAGCAGGCAAAGGCCTACTACAAGGCCCACGGCAACCTCCACGCCGCCGCCAACTACAAATCCGACGAAACCGGCTTCTGCCTGGGCGACTGGCTCCGCCGGATGCGGGAGTGGGATACCACCCACGACCCCAAGCTCACCCCTGAGCGCCGCGCAATGCTGGATAAGATCGGGATGGAGTGGAGCGAATAAGAGAAAAAAGCCACCGGTTTTTGCCGGTGGCTTTTCTGATACAGATTACAGCTGATCCAGCTCCTGCTGCAGCTGGGCCAGCGCATTGCGGATGGGCAGATGCTGGGGGCAGGCCGCCTCGCACTTGCCGCAGCGGACGCAGTGGCTGGCCTTTTCGGCATCGGGGAAGCGGGCTTCCCACTGGTGCTTGATGGCCTCGGGCTGGCCGAACATCCCCAGCTTGTTCCAGATGCTGAAGTTGTCCGGGATGTCCACCCCCATGGGGCAGGGCATACAGTACCGGCAGCCGGTGCAGCCGATCTTGATGCGGCTGTGCAGGAAGGCGGCGGTCTGCTCCACCGCGGCGGTCTCTGCAGCGGTCAGCGGCTCAAAGCGGGCAAAGGTGGCCAGGTTATCCGTGAGCTGATCCTCGGCGCTCATGCCCGAGAGGATGACATGGACATTCCGGTGGCTGCCCACCCAGCGCAGGGCCCAGGAGGCATCCGAGGCCTCGGGCCGCAGGGCCTTGAGGGGTGCTTCGGCCTCCGGGGGCAGGTTGGCCAGTGTGCCGCCCTTGATGGGCTCCATAATGATGAGGGGGATGTTCAGCTCCTCGGTCAGCTGATAGCCGCGGTCACCCGAGATCTCCTCGGCACGGTCATCGGTGTCCAGATAGTTATACTGCAGCTGGCAGAAATCCCAGGGCTGATCCCGCAGGATGTGCTCAAGGCCCGCCGCGTTGTCGTGGCAGGAGAAGCCGAAGCTGCGGATGCGGCCCAGCTTTTTCTGCTCCCACAGCCAGTCCACGATGCCCATTTCCTTGGCCCGGTCGTACCGGGCGGCGTGCAGGGAGTGCAGCAGGTAGAAGTCGATGTACTCCACGCCCAGCCGCCGGAGCTGCTCTTCAAAGATATGCTGGGCCTCCTCCAGGCTCCCGCACTGCCACAGCGGCATCTTGGTGGCCAGATAAAAGCTCTCCCGGGGCCACTTTGCAATGACCCTGCCCACAAAGGGCTCGCTCTGGCCGCCGTGGTAGGGGTAAGCGGTGTCAAAATAGTTCACGCCCGCATCCCGCGCGGCGTTCAGCAGCGCTTCGGCCCGGGGCTCGTCAATGGCTCCCTCCGGTGTGGTGGGGAACCGCATACAGCCGTAGCCCAGCAGGGAGGTGCGGATGCTCTCCCCTGCGCCGTTCTGCTTTTTCCATGCTCTGTATTCCATCTCTTTTGTGCAGCTGGCTGCCGTGTTCCAGCCGCTCCTCCTTTTGTCCCCAGTATACCGGAAAAATCCCGCGCTGACAAGAAAGATGTTCCGCTTCTTGTTCTGCCGCCGGAAATATGGTATACTTATAATCCAAATTTTATCATGTTATCAACTAAATCAGATAGCGCTAAGGAGTATCATGGAACCTTTCAACACCCCTTTGAAGATCAGGGAGATCTCCCTGCCCCACCGGGCAGTGTTCGGCCCCATGGCGGGCTTTACCGATGCCCCGGCCCGGCGGCTGATGGCCCAGCACGGAGCCGGTTTTACCGTCAGTGAGATGGTGTCCAGCCGGGCGCTGGTATACGGCGACCACAAAACCGTCAGCCTGCTCAAGGCCGAACCCAACGGTGCCCCCTACGGCGTGCAGATCTTTGGCGAAGTGCCCGAAATCATGGGGCAGGCTGCTGCCGCCGTGGAGCAGTACGCGTTCGATTTTCTGGACATCAACATGGGCTGTCCTGCCCCCAAGATCGTCTCGGGCGGGGCGGGCAGCAAGCTGATGCTTGACCCCGACCACTGCGGCCGTATTGTGGAGGAAGTGGTCAAAAACACCTCCCGCCCCGTCACCGTGAAGATGCGCAAGGGCTGGGACGCAGAGCACGTCACGGCCGTGGAATGCGCCAAAGCCTGCGAGCAGGCGGGCGCGGTGCTCATCGCCGTCCACGCCCGCACCCGGGAGCAGATGTACACCCCGGGCATCGACCCGTCCATCATTGCGGCGGTGAAGGATGCTGTCCACGTTCCCGTGCTGGGCAATGGCGATATCCGCACCGCCGAGGATGCTGTGCGGATGGTGGAGGAGACCGGCTGCGACGGCGTGATGATCGCCCGGGCTGCTCTGGGCGACCCCTGGCTCTTTGAGCGGGTGAACGCCGCGCTGGAGGGCCTGCCCGCCCCCAAGGAGCCGAACCTGCAGGCCCGGATGAACGCCCTGCGCCGGCAGGTGGAGGAGATGGTGGAGCAGAAGGGCGAGTTCGTTGCCATGCCCCAGGCCCGGGCCCAGACCATGCACTATATGAAGGGCCTGAAGGGAGCCGCCAGCCTGCGGCGCTACTGCTGTGAGCTGAGCCGCCTCTCTGACCTCGACACCCTCATCGACGCGGTGTTCGAGCAGCAGCGCAGGGCCGCGCAGGACCCCGATGACACCCGCGAGGTGCCGTTCCCGTAAGCGGGAAATTTCCGATATTGAAAAGAGGACTGACGCATGACTGCATTTCATTCTTCGCCCCGGATGCTGGGGCAGAAGCAGGACAAGTTCTGGCTCACCGTGGGGCTCTGCGCCCTGACAGCCGCCCTCATCTTCCTGCCGTTCTATCTGCTGGACGGCGGCTTTTTCCACTATGCAGGCGATTTCAACAGCCAGCAGATCAGCTTTTACCGCTACATGAACGGCTTTCTCAAGGGGGCAGGCTACCCCGCCGGATACGAAGGCGTGAAGAACACCTTTTCCTGGGCAACTGACCTGGGCAGCGGAACCATGAACGCCTATTCGTTCTACCTGTACGGCTCCCCCTTCTTCTGGTTTTCCCTGCTCTTCCCGCAGAACTGGCTCCCCTACCTCATGGTGCCGCTGCTGGTACTCAAGTTCGCGGTGGCGGGCGGCGGCGCGTATCTGTATCTGCGCCGCTACGTCAAAGACCCGAACTTTGCGGTGCTGGGTGCGGTCCTCTACGCCTTTTCGGGCTGGGGGCTGTACAACATCTTCTTCAACCACTTCATTGATGTGCTGGCCCTCTTCCCCTGGATGCTCTGGGCACTGGATGAGACCATCTATGAGCACCGCCACGGTTGGTTCGCCTTCTGGGTGGCGGTGAACCTGCTCAACAACTACTTTTTCTTTGTGGGGCAGGTGCTCTTCCTTGTCATCTACTTCGTCTGCAAGCTCTCCGCCGGGGAGTTCAGGCTCACGCCCCGGCTCTTCGGTCAGCTGGCCTTTGAGAGCCTGCTGGGCGTGGCACTGGGCTTTGTGGTGCTCTGGCCCACTGTCCTCAGCGTGCTGCAGAACCCGCGCACCATCGATCTTTCCTCCGGCTGGGGCTTTCTGACCTATTCCAAGCCCCAGCAGTATCTGGCCATCCTGCTGAGCTGGGTGCTGCCCCCGGATTCCCCCTATATGACCTCCATCTGGTCTGAGGGCATCATCAAATGGACCAGCATGACAGCCTATCTGCCCCTGTGCAGTCTGGCCGGTGTGGTGGCCTACTGGCGTGCCCGGCAGGGCGACAGCAAAAAGCGGATCATTGCCGTCTGCATGGTATTTGCGCTGGTGCCCATCCTGAACAGCGCGTTCTACGCCCTCAATTCCAGCTACTATGCCCGGTGGTTCTATATGCCGGTGCTCATCCTTGCGGCCATGACGGTGAGCGCGTGGGAGGACCCCAGCCTCGACCTCGCCCGCCCCGCCCGGAGCATTGCCTTTGTGATGATCGCCACGCTGGCCTTTGCACTGGTGCCCGTGCAGGATGCCACCACCAAGGAGTGGAGCCTGGGCGTGCTGCAGAATCCGGGCCAGTACTGCGCAGTGCTTGCCTTTGGTCTGGGCGGGCTGGCCGTCTACCATTGCATCTGCAGGCGCTGGCAGCAGCGCAGGGTCTTTGCCCGCCGCCTGCTGGCCGGTGTGCTGGCGTTCAGCTGCCTGCTCGGTATCGTCCACATCGGCATTGGCAAGTTCGGCCAGTGGAACACCGACAGTGACCTTGTGGAGCAGTATATCAACGCGCTGGCCCTGAAGGAGGATCTGCCCGAGGGCGACTGGCGCATTGACACCTACAAGACCCACGACAATCTGGGCCTGTGGCTGGACAAGAGCTGCCTGCAGTATTTCGGCAGCACCGCCGCTCCCAGCATCCTCAGCTTCTATCCGGCACTGGGGGTCAAGCGGGATGTGCGCAGTCAGCCCGAGCTCTCCAACTATGCCCTGCGCGGCCTGCTCAGCGTCAGATACCTGCTGACCACACTTGCGCATCAGAAGCAGTTCCACGCTGAGGCCGATGAGGGCTGGGCGTATTACGATACCCTGGACGGCTATGTTCTCTACGAGAACCAGAACTACGTTCCCATGGGCTTCACCTACGATTACTACCTCACCGAGACCCAGTACGAGGACACCGTGACCCCCACCCGCTCCAACCTGCTCATGCGGGCTCTGGTGCTCACTGAGGAGGATGCGGTAGCCTACGGGCAGTACCTCACGCCCCTGCCCACGGCAGAGCTCAACGACCTGACCTACACCCGCTACACTCAGGACTGCGCCGACCGCCGGGCCTCTGCCTGCACCGCCTTTGAGATGACCAGCGCAGGCTTCCACGCTGAGGCCACGCTGGACAGGGCCAATCTGATGTTCTTCTCCGTGCCCTACGATGACGGCTTTACGGCCTATGTGGACGGGCAGGAGACCGAGATCCTGCGGGTGGACGAGGGCCTGATGGCCGTCCTCTGCCCCGCCGGAACGGTCACCATCGACTTTGTCTATCAGCCGGACGGCATCCGCCTGAGCCGGACTGTCACCCTTGCCGCCCTGCCCGTGTTCCTGCTCTACGCCGGGTACTTTGCCTGGGACGAAAAGAAAAAACGGAAGCATTAAAAAAGCCGCCGCTCCAGGAAGCGACAGCTCAAAGAAAAGCTCAACTGAAAGAAGGTATCCTATGGGCCCCTGGTATTACGAGGTCGTCAGCTTTGACGGCGATTATGTCAACCTGCGCCGCACCGACATTGAAAGCGACGAGCTGAATCCCGTTGCGCTGGCCCTGCTGCCGCCCGAGATCGAGGTGGGCAGCAAGGTCAAGTGCGAGTATTTTCAGTATGAGGTGATCAGCTGAGCCTCTCCGTCATCCCTGCGGGATGCCGCCTCTTCTAATAGGAGAGGCAAGCCCCCCCTATTAGGGAAGCTGGTGCGAAGCGCCTGAGAGGTTCGCCAGCACCGCTGCCAGCAGCATTCCGATGGGCGCGCTGATCCAGCTGGACATCCAGAAGCCTGCAAAACCAATGCGGGGTACAAGGATCACACAGGCCAGCAGGTTCAGGGCGATCTGCCCCAGGTTGGAGGCCAGATACAGCCCCATCTTCTGGGCACCGCGCAGGCGGGCCTCGAACAGATGCTTCTGTGCCACAAACAGGCAGGTCACCGACTCAAAGGCCAGCATGGTGCAGCCATAGCTGGCTGCTGCCGGGTCGGTGGTAAAGAGTCGGAGCAGCGGCCCCCGCAGACCGATGCAGACCGCCACCACCCCAAGCGAATACACCAACAAGATCCGCTGCCCTTCCCGCAGGCCCTCTTTTACACGGCCCGGCTGGAGGGCGGCTGTGTTTTGCGCAATAAAGAACACTGTGGACTGCACAAAGCCGAACACCGGCATCATCAACAGGCTGGACAGCTTGCCTGCGCAGGAGAAACCCGCAATGGCTTCCACACCCAGACCGCCCAGCAGCCCCTGCTTGACCGTGGTGATGATGGTGCCGCTGGCCTGCTGAATACTGTTGGGGGCCGACAGCCGGAAAATATCCTTGGCATAGCGCGCCTTGAGCATCCGGAGCGAGAAAGCCGCATCCATCTGGGTGCGGCGCAAAAATGCCACCATGTAGACCGCACCTGCCACCTGCGCCGCTGCTGTGGCAGCCGCTGCACCGGCTACCCCGAAGGGCCCCACCAGAACAAGGTCAAGCACAATATTCATCACACTGGTAGCCACAATGACCTTGAGCGGCGTTTTGGAATCGCCGCAGCCCATGACACACTCCTTGCTCAGATCGTAGGGCATCAGAAATGGCAGCCCCATCAGATAGATGCGCCCGTAGAGCACAGCGGTATCCAGGATCTCCGCAGGCGTATTGATCAGCCGCAGCAGAGCCGGCAGGGTCACAAAGCCCACTGCCGTGGTCAACAGGGCGATGACCTCATCCACGAACAGCAGGTTGTACAGCAGCTCTGTCATCTCATGCTTTGTGGCAGTGGGCTTGCCCGCCGCCACCAGCAGACCGCCGCCCAGCTCCATGCCGCCGGAGATGAACAGGAAGATCATCAGCACCGTGGAAGCGTTGGACACTGCCGCCAGCGCATCGGCATCCAGCCGCAGGCCGATGATCATGGTATCGGCCACGGCGTAAAACTGTGTTGCCACCATGCTCAGGATAATGGGCAGCGCGTACCGCAGCAGCGCAGGCCGCACCGCCCCGGTCAGCAGAGAATTTTCTTCGTTCACACAAACACCCTCTTTTCACAAAAAGAAAACCCGCAGGGAACCTGTCGCCCAGGCCCCCTGCGGGTTCTTTTTCAGTTGCGCCAGCAGGAGTCGAACCTACGATGGGGGAGTCAAAGTCCCCTGCCTT
>ERZ772991.855-NODE-855-length-33029-cov-4.123127_pt1 | contig 33029 bp, 29 predicted proteins | sample MGYA00511128_ERZ772991 | MGnify/ENA primary metagenome ERZ772991 (study PRJEB29015, sample SAMEA2737655) | human gut metagenome | biome: human gut; feature: human-associated habitat; material: faeces | place: China | collected 2012 ... | reverse complement strand
CGTCTTTGTTTCACCAATACCTTTTATCGCACTTATTTCGGCTTTTAGAGCCTCCATATCGACTTTGGTCGTTTCCGCGCTTTCCTTACCCATGTTGTAGAACTCTTGAATAAGCGATTCTAATGCTTCACGGTTCATCCCTTTAATTTTACGATATAATGCCCTGTCAAGAAACTCAGCCATTGCTCTGCCCTCCAACTTAATATTTTTTTAGATGGGATGATTGTATCACAGTTTTATATTTTTGTAAAGCAAACATTGTTTTATACTTTTAATCGTTTGTTTTTACTTTAAGGTGGGACAAAACCGCTATACTTTTAACCGATTATGTCTAAGGGGGGCGGGAGCAAATTAGCCTACTTGAAAACCCACTAAAATTAGGCTGAAATTTTTCTCCAAAAACGAAAAAAAGGCTTGAAATCAAGCCTTTTTCATTGTATCAACTTTATCGTTGATAGGTGGTGGACCATCTAGGACTCGAACCTAGGGCCGTCCGGTTATGAGCCGGATGCTCTAACCAACTGAGCTAATGGTCCATAATATTAAATAGATTAAACAGCCTTCACAAGAAAGGCTGTTTAAAATGTTGGTGACCCGTGCGGGAATCGAACCCGCGTTACCGCCGTGAAAGGGCGGTGTCTTAACCGCTTGACCAACGGGCCATATTAGTCAAAAAATCAGAATAAGTAATTGGCTTATTCTGATTTTTTGTGTGGCTCCTCCAGAGTGGAGCCATTTTGATGGACACAAAATAAGCATTTTACCGTTCTTGTATAAACTTCTTATCAAAACACATGTAAATTTGAATATTATCCCTATTTACCACTATTTCTTTTACTACAAGATCAATCAATTCCTTAAATGGAACTGAATTTTCCTCTAACATTTTTTCAGCCTTTTTTATAAGACTTTTCATTTCTTGTATTGTCACTTCAAAATCCGGTACTTGTTGAATTTTATTTATGTTTTCTTTCAATCCGTTTTTTTGATTCTCCAATACTTGTAACTTTTCAATCAAAGATTCTAATGGAGCTTTTGCAATCGCCTCCACGATTCGCTCAATGTCTGCATTTATGCGATTCAGTTCATTTTGTAATACTTTAACTTCTTTTTGTTTCTTATCTTGCATTTCTTCAATATATTTATGTTGAATTTCATCAAAATAAGCCTCGTTAAATTTTCTTATAAAATCTTTGACAACTTTTATTACTTTCTCTTCAATCCAATCACGTTTTATACAACTGTTACTGCATTTATAGTTAGGATTTCGTTTTCGATTGCAGATATAACTAACATACTTTACTCCTCTGCTATTAAATGTACGCTTACCAACATAATTGCCACCGCATTCACCGCATTTAATTTTACCTGAGAGCAAGTATTCTTCTTTAGCATGATTAGTATAGGCTTTTTTTCTCCTATTTAATATCGTTTGAACGCTTTTCCAATCTTCCTTTGATATAATCTCTGGAATCATATTTTCTACTTTTATAATTTCATTTTCAGGTTTGTATTTATGCCTTGAACGTACTCCAGAAAATTCATCTCTACTTTCCATCTTGTTATAGATAAAAGTGCCTGTATATTTTTCATTTCTCAAAATTTCATACAATGAATTTCGTGTAAACAGCCTATTACGTTTCGTACGATAACCCAGCAAATTGATTTCTGCTATAATCTCAGTATATGATTTTCCTTCAAGGAACAAACTATAAATCAGTTTTACACCTTGTGCTTCAAATTCATTTACTTTGTAAAAGTTGAACTCATCCAATTCATAGCCTAATGGTGGAATACCACCACAATGTTTCCCTTTCAGAGCATTTTCGGTTAAACCTTTAATAGTTTCTCTCGCAAGATTTTTTGAATAGAACTCTGCCATCGCCTCAATCATTGCTTCCAACAGTTGATCTTCTGGGCTATCACCCAACTGCTCAACAGCTGAAATTAAATACTTACGATATCTTCTAAGTTGAATTCTATACATTGTGCTATCATCACGATTTCTTGCAAAGCGGTCAAGTTTATGTACAATTACTACTTGCCATTCACTTGTTTTGCTGTCTTTAATCATTTGTTGAAACGACTCACGACTATCCCATTTTGCACTTTTCGCTTCATCAACATACTGCTTAACAATTACAATATTATTCTTTTCTGCGAATTCTTTAATCAACCTTATTTGAGCATCAACCGATTCTCCACGTTGCATATCTGAAGAGTAACGTGCATACAATGCAGCTTTCAATATTGTCACATTATTTCGTGATTTGATTTTTTCAAGGTACTCAGCCAACATTTTAATTTTCCTCCTTCGTATAGAGGGCAAATAAAATGTTCTACTGTTACTATATTTGATTATAATATAATTATACCATATATCATATTTTTTGTCAAGAAAAAATACCAAAGAATTAACAATATTACCTTTGCAAAAGGAATTTGCCCCCTATTAAATTCCTTTTACCTATTTTTTTGTTTGTCTTCATCTTGAATTGATATAATAAGTTGTTTAATTAAATCTAATATTCGATTATAGCTTTCTACATCAAATTCATCACTGAATATAAATTTTATATCTTTTTCATTTCTCATTCCGTTCACCTCCTTTCGGAGGTGAATGTTTGTAAATCCCACCATATATATAATTATACTTTATAAATACATATAGTGCAAATTATTCTTGTATACCTTAATTTTTTTATGGACACAAAAAAGACGGCTGCCGTTTTGATATGCATCCCACAAGTTAGACACTTTTGAAGATGCATATTTTTATGGCAACCGTCTTTTTTGGTTATGCGTTTTCAATCAGCCTCTCGATAATTTGACTAATGTTCTCTCGCTTTTCGAGGGCGAGCGATTGAAGTTTCTTTTTTGCTGTTCCAGAAAGGGTTATTGTTGTTCGGTAGGTATCACCCTCTGACACTTCACCGAAGTACTGTTCGTACACTTCGGGAGTACCGTGTTCTTCAACGAACGCTTTTGCGTCAGCCTCCGAAAGTGGAACAATTCGCTCACCCGAAGTCCACATATTACCGTCGGCTTCGGCATAAGCCGTTCTTGCACCGCCGTAGCCATACAAGAAAAACTCTCCGGTACGCTTTATATATAGTTGCTCGCAAAGGGCGTCAAAGTCGCTCTCCGGCAAGCCGTTATCGTAACTGCATATTTTAGTTGCAGTTACGGTATCATACTTTCTTCCCTTAATTATTTTTAACATTTTATTTTCCTCCTTTAATTATCTATGATAACCCTCCAACCTTTGTAGGTTGCAGGATATGGTCTTTTGCCTAACATAGTAGCTCGCACTTGCGACATCCCTGATACTACATTGTAAAACTTTCGTGTATCGGGTTTACACCCAAAATGTTTTTCACCGTTTATTCGTAACCAATTTTTTAACGAATGAAAACGGTAATGCACGTTGTCGGGGGAAACAATATGCCAATCTATCGCATTGACATTTGTTTCAAATTTACCCGACAACGGACTTTTCTTTGAAGCCTCGACAGCTAACATTCGATTTTTTTTATCATAGCCACACCGCTCTATCATAACAGGCTTCCGTATTACCGTCCAACCAATCTTGAACGTTTTTCGCTGTCCAACTTCTGACAGCGAAACAACCTTTACCGATACCACATCGGTAGGCTGTAACAAACCCGTCGTTGGATACTTTTATCCAACGGCTTGTGTCGTCCTCAGGTTCATTTGGAATGAATCTGATTGTACCTTTTACCACTTTATCGAAGTGGTAATCTGTTTCTTTTTCAACTTTTTCTACAAGTTCTTTTCCTGTAGCAGTCAGTTCATACTTCGGACAAAATCCAAACTCGTCCATTGCGTTTATTAATTTTTTCATAATTAATCTTCCTTTCTTTTCCGCCTCTCGGCTCACCTCTTTATTTACTTTCTGACTATATTATATCAAACTTTTATGCCAAAGTTAAATAAGATTATGAAAAGTGTACATATATTCCTATGATGATTTAAGCAATATATACAAAGAGTAAAAATATTAAAATTGGGGAATAGTGTGGGGGATAGATTTTATTTACTACATGCAAAAATAAAATCAAAAATCCAGCTTTGATTTGAATGTAATAATATGGAAATTGCTTTATATTTTCTCTTTTCTAATATATATTTAATATAAGTATAGTTCTGGGGGTGTGTCAGGTGCATAGGGGGAGTACGTCATATGCAGTGGGGTTGCGAATGGCATTGTTATGCTATTTAATCGTTTTTCTATCGCATTCAAATCTCTGTATGATTTCATATGTGCGTTTGCTATCTTTGTATTTTCTACATCAATTTTTCTGCGAATAACATTTTTATATTCTTTTGCAACTTCCCCAAATTGCTTATCAATCAAAATTTTATCACAATCTTCTCCATTATGATTAATGTTATAAAGAGTTTCCGTAAGAGCCGAACTTGCCTTATAAAGTTTTCCGAAATCAAGACTTACTGACGAGCCTTTCAGAGTATGCGCACAAAGATACGCTTTTTCATACAATTCTTCATTCAAAGCCTTTTTCAATTCATTAAAAGCGGTATCGTTTTTGAAACACTGTACAAAGCGGACAACATATTTTTCATCAATGAGTCTTCTTTTGACTACTTCAAAATCACCTCCGACTTTATCATAAAAAACTTTCAGTCTCTTGGTTGTTCCTGCAATATTACCTCTGTATTCAATATAATTATAGTATTCTTTTTTTATTTCATTCAAATTTCGAGTTCTTATCGGCACAACATCGCCCGATTTCATTGTAAAATCATTTTCAACACTCTTTATCTTGTTCATATTAACAAGATAACTCTGATGACATCTCAAAAATGCTCTATGATTTATTTCTTCTTCAATATCATTAAGTTTCTTATATATTGTGTACTTGTTTCCGTCTGTGCGATGAAGAATACATTTTGAATTACTGCTCTCAATATATTCAATCTCACTGTACAACACTTGAATTACGGAATTGCGTTTTTTTATTTGGTATGTATGCACATTTTCATAATTGTTCAACACTCTGTCAAGTACCATGCTGATTTTATCTATATCGTGCGGCTTAACCAAATAGCCACTCGCCTCAACGTCATAACTTTTAACCGCATATTTTGACGTTGTGGTAAGAAATATAATCTTACCTTTATAATTCATATTTCTAAGTTTTTCCGCAACTTGTATTCCATTTAACTTATCCATATACATATCAAGAAATATTATATCATAATACTCTCCATCTTCTATCGAATAAATTAAATTAACGCCGTTTTCATAGCTATCAATATTGTATTCAATAAATCTATCTGAGAAATAGATGCTTAGTTGCTGACGGATTATTTCCCTATCACTTAGATTGTCATCACAAACTGCAATATCCACTTTTTAGGTTCACCTCACAAGGAATTATTCTATCATAATTATACCACAAATATGTATTTTTTGTCAAATTCATCATAAACACCTTCATTTTCAATGAATTTATATTTCTACGGTTATTTATGCTATAATTTTATCATACAAAAGGATAAAAGGAGATGTATAAAATGGTAAACTACGGAGTGATTGAAGAAAAAATGTGTGATTTATGTATGGGGGAATACATCACCTATGGGATAGGCGCTTATAATACACAGGCTCACGAACTAATAACTTTTGTTTCAGATGTTTTTCCATGTAAGGATGACGCCGAAGAATTTGTGAATGTTTGTAATGAAAACGAACTTTCATTACATCATTTAAGAGATGTTATCGAAGACTTCATCTAAAATACGTATGCACTGAACAAATTAAACATTGTTCAGTGCTTTTTATTGCAATTCACTTTGAAAGGTGCTATACTTGATATGCAAAAAATATACAAAGGAGTATATGTATGAGTAAAGTACCTTCGGATAATCAGTATTTCGGTACTGAAAAAACAATGAAAATTTTATTTAAGCTTGCGCCGCCCGTTATGCTGGCACAGCTTATTCAATCTTTATATAATATAGTAGACAGTTTTTTCATCGGTAAATTCTCAGGATACGCACTGACGGCACTTTCTGTAATATACCCTATGCAACTTTTGATATGTGCCGTTGCAGTCGGAACAGGTGTCGGCGTCAATACCGTTATGGCACGGTTTTATGGTCAAAAGCGAACTTCCAAAGCGATTAACACCGCCGGAATAGGAACTGTTATGGCTGTTGTGAGTTGGTTCATATTCGCTTTGATTTCATTTTTCATCATAAAACCGTATGCCTTAATCTCGGCAGAATCTGAAATTGTACATGAGTATACTATTACATACGGTAGAATAATCGGAATTTTCAGCTTGGGAATATTCCTTGAAAGCACTTGGACAAAGATTTTGCAGTCGCAAGGAGATATGAAAACACCTATGATTGCTCAGATTGTCGGTGCATTGACAAATATCGTACTCGACCCTATTTTAATTTTCGGAATGTTTGGAATTAAACCGATGGGGGTCGCAGGTGCGGCTATTGCAACTGTCATAGGTCAGTCGCTCGCCGCCGCCATAACAGGTATTAAAGGATTTTATAAGCCGCCGAAATTAAATATATTTTTGCCGTATGTAAAACAAATATATGCAGCAGGACTGCCGAATATTATTATGCAAGCATTGTGGACTGTATATATTCTCGGACTGAACGTACTTCTTGCGTCATTCTCTGATGCATCCGTAACCGTGCTCGGTATTTATTATAAACTTCAAAGTTTCTTCTTTATTCCGCTTAATGCTCTCGGCGTCTGCATAGTGCCTGTATTGAGCTTTAATTATGCGATAAACAAAAAAGACAGATGTAAACGCGTGTTTTGGGAAACTGTTGCCGTATCTGCCGCATTTATGCTTTTAGGAGTGGCGATATTTGTGCTTTTGCCAAAACAGTCAATCGGAATATTCTCAAATGATACAGAAGTTTTGAATATAGGTAATGTGGCTTTCCGAATAATTGGAGCAAGCTTCGTACCCGCCGCACTCTCGCTTACATTCCCTATTTTGTTTCAGGCTATCGGAAAAGGTAAGGAAAGTATTTTTATAACAGTGCTAAGACAAGTTGTACTTCTTGTTCCTCTTGCTTGGGTATTTTCGTTCGCAGGACTTAATTATGTATGGCTCACTTTTCCGGTTACAGAAATTATAACTTGCAGTGTCAGTATGATTTTTTATAAAAAAGTTTTTCATAAAAATGCGTAATTTTTGACTGTCGATTAAAAAAATCGACAGTTTTTTGTTATGAAAACGGCTTAAAACCTATAGTTTTGAAAGTTCACTAAAAAAAGTTTAATTTTTTTCAAAAAAAGTGTTGACAAAAGGTATATGTTCTGCTATAATAATTTTTGTCAGTTGAGCTGATGAACAAACATCTGGAGAGATGTCTGAGTGGTTGAAAGAGCCGGTCTTGAAAACCGGTGACGGTTCCGCCGTCCGTGGGTTCGAATCCCACTCTCTCCTCCATTTAAAATTTTATATTTTGTACTGCATACAAAGCTAATTGCTATTTAGAACGGCAGCAATTTTAACTTGTTGTATGCTTTTCTTTTATGGAGAAGTACTCAAGAGGCCGAAGAGGCGCCCCTGCTAAGGGTGTAGGTCGGGAAACTGGCGCGAGGGTTCAAATCCCTCCTTCTCCGCCAACAATTCCCACAACGTTGGGACACGGAAACACTATAAACCATGAGGTTTGTAGTGTTTTTTTGTATTATTTTTTACGCAACAGTTCACTATTTTTTTACAACTTAATTTTATATTATTTTAATTTATATTAATCTATACTACCCTATCTGAATTTACTCGTTATATAAATATATATTCTTACCTTGATAGCTATCTTATACTTATGGAGGTAAAAATGGACAAACATACAGAAAAAGTCAAGGACATTGAGATTTGTACCGTTCCGAAAGGTGTGCTACAATACACTCATGAGGTGATGGAAGTGAGCGAATACGACAAAAATTTATTCCACAAGGTGTACAGAGAAATCAGTGAACAGCTTGGAATTGAAACAGCTTTAACCATTCATCAAATGTTCAAAGGTACACAGGTAAACTTCCCTGTGCGATTTTTTGATACACAATGTGTAAAGGAGATGATAATTAAAGAGTATGACGGTACTAATGTCAAAACATTAGCAAAAAAATATGATTATTCCGAAAAGTCAGTTAGGCGAATAATCAAAGAAAGTACAAAAAAGAAATAAAGGAGGTATTTTTAAATGGAGAAAACATCAAAAACAAGAGGTATAATAACTTTTATCATTGCAATAATTGCTGTTATTGTAATGATTGCAACAAGCGGTTTATTGGGGTTAATTCTGTATTTATTTGCTGTTGTAATCTCTTTCTTATCTATTGATAAAGAAAACAGACATTCCGTATCTGCACTTATATCATACACGAAAAATACTGTGTGTAACACTACAAAAGCTACATTTCTTTCAAATGACATATTTGCAATTATCTTAGCATTATTCCCTATTGTACTCTTAATCAGCTGTTTTATGATGTTCTACATAGACCCATTAAGAGCAGCAGAAAATGCTTTAAACGATGCATTTGACGAATTAGACAACTTATTTTAAGTCAACATACAATAAATATATGATTAGGAGATGAAACTTATGATAAAAATTAATAATTTCTTTGATAACTCTAATGTTAAGTGCATTGCTGAAGGCGGTGTATTCTCAATTTATGAACATCAACATGATTTAAGCGTTGATAGCAATACTGCAATGAATTCTTATTTTATGGAGCAGATGAATGTAAAGAAACGTCAAGTGCTATGTAAGCTTGATAATAGTACAGTCAAATTACAAGCAGGAGCAATGCAATGGATAACAGGCGATGTTGAAATGAATTCAGGTGTATCAGGTGCTAAAGACTTTTTCGGTAAATTGGTAAAAGGTGCCGTAACAGGTGAATCAGCCGTTAAACCGCTTTACACAGGTACAGGTTGTGTTATGTTAGAGCCGACTTATAACTTCCTTCTTATTGAAGATGTTGCTTCTTGGGGAAAAGGTATTGTATTAGATGACGGCTTATTCCTTGCTTGTGAAGGTAATATACAAGAGTCAATTAATAAAAGAAGTGATGTTGCCACAGCATTATTATCAGGAGAAGGTATTTTCAACCTTACACTTTCGGGTAACGGTTTTTGTGTGCTTGAATCACCTGTTCCGAGAGAAGAATTAGTTGAATTTGAATTAGATAATGATGTCTTAAAAATAGACGGTAATATGGCAATAGCATGGTCATCATCATTGCAATTTACAACAGAAAATGCAAGCAAGTCCATAGTCGGCTCTACTCTTTCAGGTGAAGGTGTAGTAAATGTCTATCGTGGTACAGGTAAAGTTCTTGTTGCTCCAACCATGAACGGTACAGTTAATCCATCATCAAACGGTCCTGAACAAACAACTGCAAAGTCAGGTTCTGACAGTTTAGTTGGCAGTATCGTCGGCGGAATGCTGAAATAAATCATTTTTATCAATTTTAAAAGTAATACAGCCAAACCTATGGCAGTATTCTCTATTTTATAGAAGGAATTTGATACTCCGCCAAAACGTATAAACCGTATAAATACTTGAATATCAAGTATTTATACGGTTTATATTAGTATTACAATAAATTCGGTATACTTATTTTAGAAGAACCTTTAGATAGCGGGGTTTTTATAGCGAACCCTGCTCTGTGAGGAGACCGATTATTCTTTTTTATTGTATATTTATCTATATATGATATTTTTAGGAATTTCTTTATTCAAATTATACTCTTCTGTAATCAATACTCTTGATAGATGATATGCTGACTTACAATCATTACACCATATTTCACCATATCCGACTCCTCCGACATTTCCTACAAAAGTATAATCTGTATTATTACTGCCGCAATGAGGGCATTTTCCGCTTGTTTTTGTTATTGCTATACTTTCTAAGTTTTTAATCCATTTCATGTCACAACACCCCCATAATATATAACACCATAATTTTATTATATCACATTTTTATTTTTTTCAACTGTAAATTCGCTTTACAAATATAATCATATTGTTTATAATAGTATTATAAACAATACACAAAACACAGGAGCATATAATGAACAAAATTGAATTTAAGCAATTCTTACAAAACACAAAAGACAACATACAAGAAAAACTCAATCCAAAAAAAATCGGTACAAAAATATCAGTGAGTTTAAAAAGTAAAAAAACACGCAAAAATCTAATAATCTATGCATTTTTAACATTATTCTGCATAGCATTTCTGTTACTTCTGTCTGCGTCCACAAGTCCGCTATACAAGGACTTATGCGACGGTGATTCAAGCATTTTCATATTCTTCGGAAAAGCGATAACGCTCGGCAAGGACGCATACAGAGATTATTTTGACCACAAAGGTCCGATTTTGTTTTACATAAATGCATTGGGATATTTCCTGACAAAATCAAAAGTAGGCGTATTCATACTACAATGTATATCCCTTTCAATATCTTCGATATTTATGTACAAAACGGCACGTTTTTTCACAAAGCCAATACGCTCGGTAATTTGCGTTATAATCACCATTCTTGCATTCGGTGCGACAATCAGTGACGGCAACTTAACGGAAGAATACTGTATTCTCTACTGTATGATAGCGATTTACACCGCATTAAAATTCATCACAAAGCACCCAAAAGCACCTCACCCTCACAAAAATATGATTATTTACGGAATATGTTTTGGAATTTGTGCATTTATCCGCGTAAACAACGGACTGATTATCTGCGGTATTGTATTCGTTACGATTATGACCGACTTTATAAACGAGCATATCAAAGAAATATTTAAAAATATACTGTATTTTATAGTCGGTGTATTGATAGTGGCAGTGCCTGTATGCCTTTTCTTCCTTATTAAAGGGACGTTGTCGGATATGTTGTTTTCTACTTTCGTATTCAACTTTTTATACGCGTCGGAAGGCTCATCAGAAAAGACATCATCAGCCATATTGCTGCTTCTGCAATGGGTTGCACCTGTTTTGATGATGATATTCATATCATCATTTTTCGCAAAACGACTTGGTCCAAAGGTTGCGTCATTTATCACAACAATATCCATATTCGCACTGATACCTATATTACTCGGTTTCAGTTACACGCATTATTACACAACACTTATACCTTTAATACCGATTTATTGCGCTGTATTCTTCTATATTGCATCAAATAAAATAAACATTCTTGCAGTAATACTTTGCGTAATAATGGCATTTCCGTTGGCAAATTACTTTGTTCAATCAGAGTCAAATATAGTGCATTACTCAAAGAAGTTGTATTCACAAAATCACCCTGCCAAAACAAGCGACGTATATTCTGATATTTATTACAGTGCAAAACAGCTTAGTTCGCGAATTCCCGATGAAGACAAAGACAGCGTATACTGCTACGACATTTCAGCAACTTGGCTTTTACAAGCCGACATTATGCCTTGCTTTAAGATATTTATTCTTCAGGAATGGTGGTCGGAAATGTATCCCGAATTCGGTCGTCAAATTAATCAAATGATGCTTGAAAAACAACCTAAGTGGGTCGTTATACACAATATCGACATTGTAAACAGTAAGCAGTTTATGAATATAATCAACAATAATTACGAGCTTGTTGATGAATACAGTTATGACCGATTATACAAATTGAAAACTCAATAAAAAATAGCTGTTGCAATTAGCAACAGCTATTTTCATGTTTATCTTTGTCATAGACAATACAAAATGATTCTGTAGGATTTTTGACAGTCTTTTTAGCTTTCAAAGCCTTATCCAACCCCACTCCCACAACTTCATTTGTTTTAAGCACATAAATTCCTGTTTTAACAATAATATGCGCACCGGGATATTTTTCATTAATCATTTTACTAAATTGTTTATTTACCGTTTTTATCTTATCAAAGCTTTCTAAATTTTTAAATCTGAACGCACTGTAAAAAATATCTGCACCGTCAATGTGAGTTATAATATTATAATCATTATCACTTGACAAAATACAGTTTGCAAACTCTGTAAAGACCTTATCTCCCTCAATCTGACCAAACCGTTCGTTGAAATCAAGCATTCCCGAAAAATCGGTATGCAACAGAGCAACCTGTTCGTCTTTTTCCTCCGCAACTTTTCTCAGTCTGCCTATCTGTTCATAAAACTTTGCAATAGTATAACAACCTGTTTTGCGGTCATAATCAATTATTTTTCTAAGCTTTTTCTCATTTTCCGTTTCCTTATCGCTTTGAGAAATGTACATCGTCATAAGCTTAGTCGCCATATTCAATTCAACGCATTCTTCTATCTGCCAAGGATTTTCATATCCGAATCTCGTACAAACAAACATAAAGAACGAATCTCCTGTTGTAATATTTGCATTATAGACCACTTCACCGTTCTTTTTATTCTTTTCAAATTCACGTTGAAACTTTAACGAAAATCCGTTTATTTTTTCATTTGAAAGAATAAATACAGGATATTTTTCAAAGAATTCTTTGAAATGCTTAATGTCAGAATGAGCATAATATCCTCTTTTTCCCGCATTATTCTGAAATTTCGGATCACTGCACCATTCATAGCTTATTGTGATTAAATCTTCCTTGGTATTGACCTTCATTATCTGAAACCAGTCAATACCGAACTTTTCAGCCACATACCGAATAATCTTATACATTGCGTCATCGCTGTTTTTCGCACTTGAAGAAAGTTCAAGGAACACTTTCATCATATCGCGTGTCTTAAATAATTCCGTACTGTTTTCGGCGTCATCAACTTCATAATCAATCGCATGACTTGAATTGTCGTACACAATATTTTCATTGTATATCTCCCAATGAGCCTTGCCATTCTTTTTTGTACTGTACAGTGCCTTATCTGCTTTTGAGAACAACGTCTTATAATTAGGCACTTCTTCAAATATTCTGCCGTCTGCCACTCCGACACTGCATGTTATTCTCTTATCGTCTAAAATATTAATCTTACATACATTGTCAACAACTCTGTCGGCATTCTCTGCTATTCTGCTACTTTTCAAAAACACGAAAAATTCATCACCGCCGTATCTTCCGACAATAGCGTCATCATCGGTTGCCTTGTTCAGCATTTCCGCAACCATGGCAATAACGGTATCACCGTATAAATGTCCGTATGTGTCATTTATATTTTTAAAATCATCAATATCAATAACAAACAGTGCGTAATCTCTGCTTTCGGGATTGGATTTTATATACTCATTAATCCTCTCGACGCCTGCATTTCTGTTATAGACATGAAGTACCGGATCAATCTCGATTTTTTCTTTTAATTCTTTTTCATGATGTTTTTCGTCCTCGATATTCGTTATTGTTCCGAAAATTCTTTTAAGATTACCCTTTTCATCATGTTCAAAATTTCTGAAAATGCGGTGCCATTCATAATTCTTATTACCCGGCAACTTCATTCTGACACTTATATTTTCTACTTTTTCATTGTATATGTTTTCTTTAAGATAACCGTAATCTCTTTTATCCGCAAGCTCATAAACAGCATCTTCCGTATTATTGGGGATAGACAGTTTTTTCAGTTCGGTTTGACCTTTCACCGGAATATATAAAGTCATATTATCGTCCGCTACGTTATGTTCAAAAACAATATTTTTCGAACTTTTAAGAGCAAACGTAAAACATCTTCTCTCATCTTTCATCCTGACAAGATTCGTATGCTGTTCCGTAACGTCCATAAGAATACCAAGAATATCATTTTCATTATATTTAGTCAAATGCATACAAATATAACGTATCGATCCGTCCGAAACAATACATTTGTATACCACTTCATTTTTATCTTTCAAATCAGCTATAATATTTTTGTCTTCTTCGCAAATATTAAGACTTTCAAAATTTCCATTCGCATAAGTCGAATAATAGTAATCATTCGCCGAAATAATTTTAAGCGTACTGTCATTTTGAAACGCAACAACACCACACGGCATTATATTATAGCTTTCGTCCTCAAAATATTTTTTCAACATTACAACTGCCTCAACCTTTTTATAAATTATCGGTATAAATATTCTATCACAAAAAATGTATCAAGTAAATATTTTTCGACATATTTTATTATAAAAAAAACAACCGTATCTATATAAGAATACGATTGTCTGAGAGAGAGATTTATTTTACGGTTATATAATAACACAATAATTAAATTTATTCCATTGCATTTGTTGTCCAAAATATTGCAAATATTGTCCTTTTATGCTATAATAATTGTGTAGGAGGTGTATTTTATGGATGCAATTTCATATAAACAGAAAGAATATCTTTACAGTTATTTTCGTTCAAAGCCTCCGGAGCTTAACTTGCACCTTCATAAATATTATGAATTTCTGTATTTTATATCGGGTGATGCAACGTACATAGTCGAGGATAATCTATATAAAATTCACCCCGGCGATATTTTGCTTACAAGACCAGGAGAACTTCATACGATTTTCTTTCAGTCAGAAAAGCCGTATGAGCGTATTTTTATGCAGATACATCCCGACTTTATCCCCGAATTTGATTTGTTTGATAAAATAAATTCTTCACCTATGGGCGAAGATAACAGAATACCGTCAGACATTGTTCAGTCTTTCGGACTTTACGATTATTTTAAAAATGTTGAACATTACATTTCAAACAGAGTACCCGAAAGTGACGCTATGATAAAATCGTATTTTTTACAGTTTCTTGTCGCGGTAAATCATGCACTTGACAACACCGTTTTGCCGATAAAACCGACAAACAATAACCGTATTGACGATATAATAGATTACCTTACCGATAATATTTCCGCAGATATAACACTGGATTTTTTAGCAGAAAAATTTTTTATTAATAAGTATTATATGTGCCATACATTTAAAAAGCAGACGGGTATTACAATAAAAGAATTTATGAATACAAGAAAAATCACTAAGGCGAAACAGATGCTTTCCGAAGGTGCGGATATTATGGGACTTTGCTATGAATGTGGGTTTAATGATTATTCCACGTTTTATAAAGCGTTTAAAAAACTTACCGGTAAATCGCCGAAAGATTTTTTGACTGGTGATTGATTTTTGCCACTCCGTCACTTCGTGACGCCTCTCTTCAAGGAGATGCTTTTTGGCTCCAATTGAGGGGAGCTGTCGGCAACGCCGACTGTGGGGTGGCTTCTTAGGGCGTCGTGGCACCATCCCCTACTGCCTTAATATCTATTATCTATAAAAAGGGCGACCAATGGTCGCCCCTACATACAATATTGTTTAACATAAGCGATTGTTTAACATAAGCGGTCATCTGCCATTCATATTCGTACGGGCGGTCATTGGCCGCCCTTTAACATTCCACACATAAAAAAACAGCGGTCAAAGACCGCCGTTTTTTTACATCAATGACTCAACATATATTTGAAGTATTTCATCTTTTGACGGAACGAACATACTGTTTAGTGTACCGCCTGCATTTTGAGCAATTTCTGCATACAATTCAAGTTCTTCTATTTCAAACTTTTCTTTATCACCCAAAATTTTCGCAAGAATATTTTTAAATTCTTCTGCACTGTCTAAATTCATACAAGACAATATTTCCTTAACTCTGTCCTTATCATTTCTTTCAATATACTTTGTAAACTCACCGAGCAATAATCCGTTTGCTCTGCCGTGGTCGATATTTTTGAAATATGTAAGCGAATATCCCATTGCGTGTACCGCTGTTGTTTTCGTTTGCGATATAACAACACCTCCAAGCATTGACGCATAAAGCAGTTTTTCTCTGTCGTCTTCCGTAAGTTCACCACTAATCAAATCGTCAAATGTTGACGCAATAATTTTAACAGCCTCTTTAGCGATTACATCAGCCATTACATTCGCCCTCTTTGACATCATTCCTTCAACCGAATGTGAAAGTGAATCTATTGCGGTATTGACCGTAGTGGCAAGTCCGAGATTTTTTGTGTATTTTGCGTCAAGCAATGCGTATGTTGGGAAAAGGCATGGTGACGCAATACTCTTTTTTGTCTGTTTTTCGTGGTTTGTCAAAATTGCATACGGTGTAACCTCCGAACCGGTTCCGGCAGTTGTCGGAATATGTATCATAGGAAGTGCCTTATTGCCTATGTTGCCGTCAAACAAATTCTTTCTTTCAATGTCCGATACTGCCAGCAACGCAATGGCCTTTGCCGAGTCCATCGGCGAGCCGCCGCCTATGGCAATGACAAAATCAACTTCTTCCTCCATTGCTGTTTCCGCACCGTCATACACACACTCAACTGTCGGATTACTCATAACCTTATCGAATATTACATATTCAATATTATTCTTTTCAAGTGCATATTTGACATCGTCAAGTGCACCGCTTAATTTTGCGGATTTTTTGCCTGTAACGATAAGTGCTTTCTTTCCTATTTTGAAAACGTCACTGTTTTCTCTGACACAATCCTTTCCCACAATAACCTTTGTAGGCATATAAAATCCCAAATTCATATTTTCACAACCTCACATTCTCAAGCAACAAAAGCAAGCTATTTGGTTGTATAGCTTGCTTTGATTCTTATTTCTTCAATTCTCTTATTTCTTCTCCAAGGAAGCAGAAACCAAAGTAACCCTTTGCCTGAATTTTATCAAGGAATTTAGACAATTTCTTTGGCTTTCCATAGATTACAACATCATAATCCTTACGCAGTTTTTCTGCCTCTTCTATTGCATTTACAACGTCTGCTTTATCGTGAAGCAAAGCAATTCTCTTTTTAGTATCGGGAATTGTATATCCAGCCTCTGTAAGAAGTGAGAAAATTCTTTCAAAACCTATTGAAAAACCTACCGCAGGAATATTTTCACCCGTAAATTTACCGATTAAGTTATCATAACGACCGCCGCCGGCAATAGAGCCTTTAAACTTATCGCTTACGATTTCAAAAACAGTACCCGTATAATATCCCTGACCTCTTACAAGCGAAATATCGAACTTAATCTTATACGCACCGTCCGAAAGTTTTTCAACTGCATTAATTATTGTTTCAATACTTTCGGCAGATTCTTCACCGCAAACATCTTTTACGCTTTCAACAGTAAGTGGTTTTGCGATGACTTCACCGAATTTTGCGATAGCACCGCCGTCAAAGCCTTTATCCGTAAGCTCACCGATAACGCCCTCAGCACCGATTTTATCCATTTTATCAAATGTAATACACACGCTGTCAAGCTGACTTTCTTCAAAACCTACGCCTTTAAGCAATGCTCTTAAAATTCTTCTGTCATTAATTTTTACGGTAAAGTCCTTTATATCAAGCGACAAAAGTGCTTTTGCTGTTGTATGAATAAGCTCGATTTCAGAGCTTATAGAAGATGAACCGATTATATCAATATCGCACTGAACAAACTCTCGAAGTCTGCCCTTTTGCGGTCTTTCCGCTCTGTACACCTTATCAATCTGTATGCACTTTGCAGGAAGAACAAGTTTTTCACGATTATTTGCATAATATCTCGAAAGCGGAAGTGTAAGGTCATATCTAAGTCCCATATCGCAAAGCTTATTTGTATCACCGCTGTCCATTGCTTTCTTTAGCTTATCTCCACGCTTTAAAATTTTAAATATCAAATTAAGATTATCACCGCCGTCACTCTTATCAAGATTTTCAATATCTTCAACTGCAGGCGTCATAATACGTTCAAAGCCGGCATCCTGATATGTATTTAAAATTTGATTTTGAAGATAATCTCTAAGTCTGACTTCTTCAGGAAGATAATCATTTGTACCTTTTACTGTTGTGATTTTCATTTTCTATCTCCTTTTGCCATTTTCATCATAAGCTCATATATTTTTTCAAGTGCGTCTACTTTGGCAAGCGGTTTCAAATTTTCCGACATTTCTTTCAATCTCTCCTTATCGCTTACCATAGACATTATTTTATCGTATAATGCGTCAGACGTCAAATCTTTTTCTAAAATTAATTCTGCCGCATTCTTATTTTCAAATTCTCTTGCATTCTGCTCTTGGTGATTACGGACAACATTCGGTGACGGAATAAGTATTGACGGTTTACCGAGTGCAGCAATTTCGCTTACGGTTATCGCACCTGCTCTTGATACAACAACGTCTGCCGCCGCCATACACTCCGCCATATTGTCAATATATGACACAATCTTTATATTATCCGAAAGAGTTATTCCGCTCTCCTTAATTTTACTCATTATTTTATCATAATTTCTGTCACCGGTTCCGAACAGCAATTCGATTTTATTGTCCTTTGATATTCTGTCAAGCATACCGATTACCGTATCATTAATTCTGTCCGCACCCAAACTGCCGCCGAAAATAAGCACAAACGGCTTTTTTATACCGAGCTTTTCTCTTGACTTTTTGTAATCGGAATGAAGTATTTCACTTCTGATCGGATTGCCTGTTACAACACATTTTTCCTTATGCTGCATATGATTAATTGTTTCTTCAAAGCTGAGTGCAAGATATGTAACATAATTTGCACTGCCTTTTACCGTCATACCCGGATACACATTTTGCTCATGTATAAGCGACGGCACTTTCATTTTCTTTGATGCCATAGCAACAGGGCCGCTTACATATCCGCCCGTACAAACGATACAATCGGGTTTAAATTCCTTTATAATCTTATTGCACTTTCTTCTTGCGGAAATAAGTTTTTTTACCGTTTCAAAATTTCTGAAAATATGCTTTCTGTCAAAGCCTTGTATTTCGATATATTCAATATCATATCCTGCTTTCGGTACAAGTTTTGTTTCAAGTCCCGATTTTGTACCGACAAACAAAGCCTTAAAATCCTTATCCTGTTTAGCTGCATAATCGGCGATTGAAATAGCCGGATTAATATGTCCGCCTGTTCCTCCGCCCGCAAATAATACTCTCATAAATCTTCCTCCACATTAATCTTTTACGGAATGTCTTGATATATTAAGCAATACTCCCATTTCACATAAAAGCGTTATTATCGCCGTACCGCCGTAACTGAAAAACGGCAATGCTACACCTGTATTCGGTACGCTCGATGTTGCAACGGCGATATTAAGTATCGTCTGAATAGCAAGCTGAGCCGCAATACCCACCGCAACAAGTGAGCCGTATGTATCGGGTGCATTCATAGCAATTCTTATTGCTCTTATAATAAGCGCCGCAAAAAGCAAAATTACAACAGCCGCACCGATAAGACCAAGTTCCTCACAAACAATCGCGAATATAAAGTCATTATACGGTTCAGGTAAATACGAATATTTCTGTACACTCTGTCCCAAGCCAAGTCCGAAAATACCGCCCGAGCCAATCGCATAAAGACCTTGCACAACCTGATAACTTTCGTCACGAATATCCGCAAACGGATTCATAAAACTTGTTACGCGTGCCCATCTTACACCGCTGAGTGCACGGACGCCGACTAAGCCGATTGGTAAAAGAATAAGCGCTCCGATAAGTACGGGTTTAATCGGTGTACCGCCTGCAATCATAACGCTTACACCGATACCGGCAATAACTATCGCACCGCTAAGGTGTGTTTCCATAAGCATAAGTCCGACAACTATAAGCATAACTCCTATATACGGCAAATTACCCTTAAGATGTTTCAAATTATATTTTCCCGAATCGACAAGTCGTGCAAAATACATCGCTATAACGGGTTTCATAAATTCCGACGGTTGAAGCTGAAGGAACGGAGTATTAAGCCATCTTCTCGAACCGTTCAATTTTACGCCCAAACCCGGTATAAGAACGCAGACCAAAAGTATTGTACATACAATCATAAACTTCGGAACGGTATTTTTATATTTGTTGTAATCAATCCTTGAAATAACCCACATTCCGATAAGTCCCAATATTGCACAAAGGAATTGTTTATTAAAGAAGTAGTACGAATTGTTATGTAAAGTATTTCCGGCAGGTGCAGACGCCGAGAGCAGCATTACCAAACCGAATGAAAGCAACAATATTACTATAAACAAAAATGTATAGTCTATCTCTCCCATTCGTGCAAGCTTAACCGGTTTTCCTATTTTAGCACGAGTTGTTCGTCTATTCTGTTTTATAGCTCTTTTAGGATATGCAGTCCCTGCCATATCTAAATCTCCTTCCGATTAATTCGTCTTAAATTGCAAAATATGCAACAGCACAAGTAATTACCGTTACCAATGTAAATACCGCAACGATTTTCTTTTCTTTCCAACCGCACATTTCAAAATGGTGGTGAATAGGGCTCATCTTGAATATTCTTCTTCCCTCACCGTATTTCTTCTTTGTATATTTGAAATATGCAGTCTGCATAATTACAGAAAGTGTTTCCATAAAGTACACAAAGCCTATCAATATAAGATGTATAGGCATTTTTAGGTCAATCGCCATAAGTGCAACCGACGCACCCAAGAAAAGTGAGCCTGTATCACCCATAAACACCTTTGCAGGATATTTATTATACCACAAAAATCCTATCAAACCGCCGATTAATGCCGCCGAAAATACAGTCACGCCATACTCTTTAAATACGATATATGACACAAGCATAAAGAATATTCCAACTATTGTCGTTATACTTGATGCCAAACCGTCAAGTCCGTCTGTAAGATTTACAGCATTTACAACACCTACGACAACGAACATTACGAACGGTATGTAAAGCCATATCGGCATTATCCATTCAATACTTGTAAACGGTATTTTAATCGCCGTATCAAGCTCGCCTATGAAGTAAAGCACTGCAATATAAATTGCCGCAAGCACAACTTGCATTATGAATTTCTGCGGTGCTGTAAGTCCGAGATTACGTTTTTTTACTACTTTAATGTAATCGTCCACAAAACCGATAACACCGAAACCGAGTGAAATTACAAACAATACAATACATCTTGCGTATGTCGTGTTAAAATTACCGTTCATTGCAAAAATGACGGTTGTTACAAGTATCGCAATCGCCATTGCGACTATGAACATAATACCGCCCATTGTCGGTGTACCCGATTTTTTCTGGTGCCACTTCGGACCTTCTTCTCTTATTTCCTGACCGAATTTAAGTTTTCTGAGCCACGGAATAAACACAGGTCCGAACACAAGCGTTACAACAAGTGCAACGACAAGTGTAAGCAATGATGACATTAACATTTCTTTTATCAATTCCATTTTTTAATCCTTTTCCTCTCGTTATTTATTTTTAATTGTGTTATATACTTCTTCAAAGTGCATTCCTCTTGACGCCTTTATAAGCACCGCGTCACCGCTCTTGATTTCATCTTTGACATAGTTGCACACTTCAAGAGTTTTATCAAATGACACTATATTTTCTACACCGTTATCTTTTGCACCTTGTGCAAGATATTTCATATTTTCACCGGCTGTTATAAGCAAGTCCACTCCGTTCTCCTTGACAACCTTACCAAGATTGTAATGTGCGTCTTTTGCAAAATCACCCATTTCAAGCACGTCACCCAAAATTGCGACTTTTCTGTTTTTATCTGTATCCGCAAGCACTCCGAGTGCCGCTTTAATCGAATCCGGTGACGCATTATAACAGTCATTGATTATCGTAATACCGTTATATTCTTCAACAGCCAATCTCATTTTTGTAAGTTCAAAGCTGCGTATTCCCTCTGCAATCTTATCCATAGGCACATCAAATTCACGTCCTACGCATATTGCCGCAAGTGCATTGTACACATTATGTTTACCCGGAACATTTACTTCAATAGGATATTCGCCGCCGTCAACAACTGCGGTGAATTTAATTCCGTTAAGTCCGTTATTTTCAATATCCTTTGCGTAAACATCATTTTCGGGATTTGTTATACCGTAATATACTACCTTGTATTCACCCATCCCCTTTGTTTTTGAAAGGTAATCGTCATCACCGTTTACTATAAGTGTATTATCCTTTGTAAACAGCTTTGTCATTTCCATTTTCGCCTTGAAAATGCCTTCGCGTGAGCCGAGATTTTCAATATGCGACTGACCTATGTTTGTTATAACCGCAACATCAGGTCTGCCTATATCAGCAAGATGTTCTATTTCACCGAAATGGTTCATTCCCATTTCAAGAACAGCCGCCTCATGTTCCTTTTCAAGTCCGAAAATCGTAATAGGCAAACCTATTTCATTATTGAAGTTGCCCATTGTCTTAAGTGTATTATACTTCTGTGAAAGGACTGATGCAAGCATATCTTTAGTAGTAGTTTTTCCCACACTGCCCGTAACGGAAACAGTCGGAACATTATACTTTTGCTTGTAATACTTTGCAATGTCGCCGAATGCTTTTAATGTATCTTCAACCTTTACGATTGTCTTATCTACTAAAAGCTCGGTATCTCTCTGTGTCAAAACAGCCGAAGCACCAAGGTCGAAAGCCGCCTTTATAAATTCGTGACCGTCAAACTTTTCACCGACAAGCGGCACAAAAAGCACACCTGCCGTAACCTTTCTCGAATCACTGATTACATCGTTAAAAGTTTGGTGTATGTCACCACTTAAAAGTGTTCCCCCAGTTGCTTTTAATACATCTTCAATCGTCATTGCCTGCATAATAAATTAAATCCTTTCTCTCTTTTTGTCCTATGCTCAAAAATAAGGGCGGTAGTTTTTCAGCCGCCCTTTTCAATTATTTATTAAGGTGTTTATATACAACAACACGTTCGTCAAAGTCGTGTTTCTCTTTACCAATTATCTGATATGTTTCCTGTCCCTTACCCGCAAGAATGATTACATCATCTTTCTTTGCGTGGTCAAGAGCATATGCGATAGCCTCTCGTCTGTCTACTATTACTTTATATTTTCCGTCTGTGCGTTTCATTCCGACTTCTATCTGTTCTATAATAGAAACAGGGTCTTCCGTACGCGGATTGTCTGACGTTATAATACTGTAATCCGAAAGTTTTCCGGCGATTTCACCCATAATCGGTCGCTTCGTATTATCTCTGTCACCGCCGCAGCCGAACAATGTTATAACATCACCCTTTGCAAAATCTTTAACGGTTTTAATTATATTTTCAAGACCGTCCGGTGTATGTGCATAGTCGATTATAACTGTATAATCGGTATTTGTAGGAACAACCTCAACACGTCCGACAACTCCTGTTGCATTTTCAAGACCTTTGATAATGGTATCCATATCAATACCCATCTGCAATGCCGCACCCATAGCGCATATTGCATTATATACGCTGAACTTGCCCGGAATTACTATATGAACACGATATGTCTTACCGTCATATTCAACATCAAAATCAGCACCCGATGATGAAATTTCAATATTTTTTGCTTTAAGGTCGCAACCGTCCGAAAGACCGACTTTTAATATATCGCAGTCATTGTTTGCAACAATCTTCTTACCGCCGTCATCGTCGAAATTAACAACACCCTTATCGCTGATTTTAAACAGCTTAGCCTTTGCATTTAAGTAATTTTCCATAGTCTTATGGAAATCAAGATGGTCACGTGTAAGATTTGTGAACACACCCACGTCAAAGTGACAACCGTGTACTCTTTCAAGTTCAAGTGCGTGACTCGAAACTTCCATTACAACACATTCCGCATCACTGTCAACCATTTCCGCAAATAGCTGTTGAAGTTCAAGTGCGTTTGGTGTTGTCGGTGTTGTACTTTGCGTAACAAGCACCTTGTCGCCGATAATATTTTGATTTGTACCGATAACACCGATTCTCATACCGGCCGTTTCGATTATACTTTTTATTAAATATGTTATTGTAGTCTTACCGTTTGTACCTGTGATACCGATAAGTTTGAATTTGCTTGACGGATTGCCGTAATACTTACAAGCCATTTCCGCAATTTCAACTCTCGAATTTTCAACATACCAAACAGGTACATCTACATCTATTTTATCTTCGGCAACGATTAGTGACGCACCGTTTTTAACTGCCATTTCTGCATATTTATGTCCGTCCGTTTCAAAGCCTTTGATACATACAAAAACGTTTCCCGGAAGTACGTTTCTTGAATCGTACGCTATTCCGGTTATATCTATATCTTCATGCTCATCAAGCCATTTACTGCCTAATAATTCACTTGCTAACATTTGACATTTCCCCCTGTCCTATTAGTCTGAAGTTACTTGGCGGAATTCCACGCCTATTACTGTTGCAGGTGTAACCTCCTCGCCTGCCGCTATGCTCTGATTTACCGCATACGCACTCGACACTTCACTGTGTCCCGCACCGACAATCTCAAAGTTCAGTCCGCTCATTTCAAGAGTATATTTCGCATTATCCACGGACATTCCTTTAAGATTAGGTACTGTTACCGTATGTGTTTTGTCAATTTCTTCTGTATATAATATTACCGTTGAATCTTCGTTAAGCATTGTACCCGGTTTCGGAAGCTGGTCAACCACCGTATCGCCGTCACCTCTCACCTGAACATTCAGCTTTTTGTCAACAATGGCTTTCTTCGCCTCTGTCAAATCCATTGTTCTAACGTCAGGTATTTCCTGCTTAACGTCAGGTTCTTCATTTTCTGTGTACTGCTTTTCAACACCGAGATAGTTTAGTACATCTTCAATAACTTCACCTGCCAAAGGTGCGGCTATTGTACCGCCGTACTTGTTATCAACCTGCGGTTCGTCAAGCATTATAAGACATACTATTTCCGGATCGTTTGCAGGAGCAAAACCGATAAATGACGCAATACGTTTTTCTTCGTCACGGTTACCTTTTTCCGAAGTACCTGTTTTACCTCCGATACGGCAGCCTTTTACATACGCATTTTTACCTGTTGATGTCGGCAACGATACAACCGATTCAAGAATTTCTCTCATTTGCTGAGATGTTTCTTCCGAAATAACTCGGCTTATAACCTCCGGCTCATACGTTTTCAAAATTCCGTTTGAGTTTCTGATTTCCTTTACAATCTGCGGTTTCATTCTTTCACCGCCGTTGATAACCGCCGAAACGGCTGTTACAAGCTGTATCGGTGTTATTTGGAAACCTTGACCGAATGAACTTGTCGCAATATCGACTTCACTCATTTTATTATGGTAATAAATACTTGACGCCTCACCGACAAGTTCGACGTTTGTCTTTTCGGTAAGACCGAATGCAGTGAAATATTCCATAAATTTCTCATATCCAAGTCTTTCGCCCAATTCCATAAATACAGGGTTACAAGAGTTTCTTACACCCTCTACAAATGTTTGAGCGCCGTGACCGCTCTTGTTTGCACAACCGATTTTTCTGTCGGCAACAATCTTAAATCCCGGACAATAGAATGTTGAATTAAGGTCTACAACGTGTTCTTCCAAAGCCGCCGCCGCAGTAATAATCTTAAATGTCGAGCCCGGTTCATATGTATCCGAAATAACCTTGTTTCTCCACATTTTATTTCTTATTTTCGCAATGGCCTCGTCACTTAAATTATTCGGATCTTCTGTCGGTTTCGGTGTTGCATCGGGATCGTCACCTGTGTCATCTGATGTATCATATCTCAAATCTATCGCATATTTTTCAAACTGGTCAATATCATACGGATTATTTACGTCAAAATCAGGCTTAGTTGCCATTGCAAGTATTTCGCCCGTTTTCGGGTTCATAATAATACCTGCCGCACCCTCTTTAAGCTTGTTTTCCGTAACCGCTTCTTCAAGGTGCTTTTCAAGGAAATGCTGTATTGTTTCATCAATCGTAAGCACAACGTCATCACCGTTTTGAGAACTGTTCAAATACTCATTTTGTTGGTCTTTAAGTGTTGTACCCTTTGCCGACTGATTAGTTTCTATACTTCCGTTACGCCCCATAAGCTCATCATCGAAAGTAAGTTCAATTCCCTGCAAACCGTTATTGTCATATCCCGTAAATCCCAAAATATGCGGTGCAACGTTGAACGGATAATATCTCTTTGAATCATTTTCAAAATATACCCCTTTAAATGCTTTTGCAATCGTTGCGTCAACATCTGAATCTCTTAATTTCTTTACCGCCTCGGTCTGTTCGTTCGTAAGACGTTTTTTTATAACTTGGTATCTTGAATTTTTTGTTATAATCTTAAGGATTTCGTTTTGATCCATATTCAAAACAGGAGCCAATCTTGCGGCGATTACTTCACTGTCACCGTCCGCCTCAATATCCTTAGGATTGCAAATAAGTGTGTTTACCGTTGCACTTTCCGCAAGCACCTTACCGTTACGGTCGTAAATATCTCCTCTTGAGGCTGTAACAATACTGCTGCCCTGCTGTTGTGCCTTTGCCTTGCTCGAAAGCTCGTCACCTCTGATTATCTGCCAATATGCCACTCGCAAAACAAGCAACGCAAGCAGTACAGCAACGATACACACCATAAATATCGTTTTCTTTTTAATTTCATTTAATGATGGTTTCATTAATTTATCAATTCCTTTTAATACTTTAATAAATGTACATTTTTCATAATTTTATAATTATAGAAGTCCATTTTTATTTTATGCTGAAAAATTGTACAATATTACCACCAATCTTTTTCAATACAGACACAATACCGTGTCCAAACCCCTCTACTTCACCGGCAGTTTTCTCTGTCATATCATCTTGCTTTACGTTTACATATATTGTCTGATACTTTTCAGGTCTTTGCATACCCAATCTTGTTGTTGCCTCTTTTTCAATTTTTGTAAGGTCAACACTCTGTTCAAGGTCAAAAACCATCTGACTTGTTGCTGATTCAAGCGTTGTAAGCTGACTTTTAAGTGACGCAACCTGCTGGTTCATTTCATTCACAGCAACGAATTTTGAAATCATAAATCCTGCTGATACAGCCAAAAGCACTGTCACGCATATTCCACGAAAAATTGTTCTCTTATACTGCATTTGTTCATGATTCCTCTTGTTACTGACTGTTCTGGTATTAACTGTTTTCGTTTTTCTCTTTTGTGGTTTTCTCTTTTTTATCGGTTCATCATACTGTTCCGGCAATTTATATGCCAAATTTCCGTATTCCACAATAATTCTCTCCCTTAATTATCCTTTAGCCTATCCTATAATTTTTCGGCAATTCTCAATTTTGCACTTTTTGAACGTGAATTATGTTCAAGCTCTTCTTCCGACGGTAAAATCGGTTTCCTTGAAATAATTTTAATTTCCGGTTTCTTACCGCATACGCATACCGGAAATTCTTTCGGACAAGTGCAACCCCTTGCCAAATCCTGAAATGTTTTTTTGACAATTCTGTCCTCAAGTGAATGGAACGTTATAATCGCCAATCTCCCGCCCGATTTTATGCTTGACACAAAGTCTTTAATAGCATTTTCCAATATTCCGAGTTCGTTATTGACTTCAATTCTTATCGCCTGGAACACTCTCTTTGCAGGATGTCCGCCTTCCATACGGGCTTTTTTCGGTATTGCCGCCTTTATGATTTCAACAAGTTCAAATGTTGTTTCAACAGGCTTTGTTTTACGTTTTTCACAAATAAATTCCGCAATACGCTTTGACCACTTTTCTTCGCCGTAGTCATAAAAAATACGCATCAATTCCTCACATGAATATGAATTTACAACGTCATATGCCGATTTCGGCGAAGACGTATTCATTCTCATGTCAAGAGCGGCATCGTGCATATAGCTGAAACCTCTTTCGGCATTATCGAGCTGATATGAACTCACGCCCAAATCAAGTACCGCACCGTCAATTTCATCAATATCAAGTTCTGATAAAATATCCTTAATCTCGCTGAAATTGCGATTTACGAACGTCACTCTGCCTTCAAATTCTTTAAGACGTTCCTTTGCCGCCGCAATAGCCTCTTTGTCTTGGTCTATACCGATAAGTCGGCACGAATCGTTTGTTGACAAAATACCGTGCGAATGTCCGCCGCCGCCGAGTGTGCCGTCTGCATATATACCGTTCGGTTTGATATTCAGCGCGTCAATGCTTTCCCCAAACAATACTGAAATATGTTTAAATTCCATTTTGATTCCCTTTCAATTAATTTTTTGAACCGTCAACACTTTATCGACAACCTCAAATCAAATATTAAGTCCGTAATTTAATATTCCGTCCATCATAATATCGTCTGAAAGTTCATCTTGGTATCTATCCCATTCTTCACTGTCCCATATTTCAAGACGTGTGTTTGCACCTACAAGCACAACATCTTTTTTCAGGTTAGCATATTCCATCAGACGCTTTGCGATTGGCACTCTGCCTTGCTTGTCTATAACGGCTGAAGTAGCCTTACCGAAAAACAAACGTACAAAAGCCGCAGCATTTCTGTCTGTGGCAGTTGGGAGTTGATTAATCTTTTCAGAAATCTTATCCCATTCCTCTTGTGTGTATAATTGAAGGCATTTATCTGACATTGAACGTGTAACATACACTGTTTCGGACATATTTTCTCTAACTTTGGCAGGCAAGATAATTCTTCCGCGCTCGTCAAGCTGACGCGGATATTCGTCAACAAAATTTACCATATTCAATGTCACCTGCCTTTTTATTGATTTATGGGTTACTCTCTCCAATTTGACCGTTTGTCATCCCAAACGCTCCAATTCGCTCCCATTAACTCCATTTTACCCTAAATCAATCAAAAGTGCAATAGGTTTTTTGCATTTTTTTCAGCTTGTACATCTCATTTTAACTCATTTTACTGTTTTGCTTGTAAAATTAGGCTAAATGGGATATAATTAGCTTAACTGCATTTTTAATCACATATATATTTGGTGTTGAGTTTACATAATTGCACACTATATATTGTGGTTGTTACTATTATATCACAAATATTTCAGTTTGTGAATAGAATTTTTAAAATTCATTTGCAGAATTGTTACAAAATAATTTCAAAGCAAAACATTATTTTTTGGAGGATATACATAATGGAAAAATCAGAAGAAAAAATTATAAATCAGCTTACGTCTGAATTTAACCTGCGTCCCGAACAGGTTACAAACACAGTAAAACTGATTGATGACGGAAACACAATTCCTTTCATCGCCCGTTACAGAAAAGAAGCAACAGGTTCTCTAAGTGATGAAATATTACGAGATTTTTACGACAGACTGTCATATTTACGTAACCTTGAAGATAAAAAAGAAGAAATATTGCGTTTGATTGACGAGCAAGAAAATTTGACCGATGAAATCGCAAAATCAATCGAAAATGCCGTAACATTATCGGAACTTGAGGATATATACCGTCCGTTCAGACCGAAACGCCGCACAAGAGCGACTATCGCAAAAGAGAAAGGACTGGCACCGCTTGCCGAAATTATCCTTGCACAAAATCCGAATGATAATATAGAAAGTATTTCGCTTGATTTTATCGACACCGAAAAAGATGTTGAAAGCAGTGAGGACGCAATAGCCGGTGCTATGGATATAATCGCCGAAGAAGTCAGTGATAACCCCGAATACAGAAAAGATATTCGTCAAAAAACAATCGACTTCGGTCTTTTAGTTTCAAAAGCGTTAACAGAAGACGACAGTGTATACCGTCTTTACTATGATTTTGCCGAACCAATAAAAAAACTTGCAAACCATAGATTGCTTGCGATAAATCGTGGCGAAAAAGAAGGATTTTTATCGGTAAAAATTGATATTGACGAAGAAAAAATCACAAACTATCTTTTCAGACGACTTACTCCAAAACACGAATCACCGTCTACAAAATACGTCAAACTTGCCGCCGAGGACAGTTATAAACGACTTATTGCACCGTCCATATCAACAGAAATACGCAATATGCTTACGGAAAATGCCGAGGAGGCATCAATAAAGGTATTCAATCAAAATCTTTCCGGACTTTTATTGCAACCGCCTATTAAGGATAAAATCGTTATGGGCTTTGACCCAGGTTACAGAACAGGGTGCAAAGTCGCGGTTGTGGACGAAACAGGCAAAGTCCTTGACACCAATGTTGTTTACTGCACATTGCCTAACCACGACAAAGACAAGGCTAAGAAAATTCTTATGGATATGATTTTAAGAAACAACGTAAACTTAATTTCAATCGGTAACGGAACAGCCTCAAAGGAAAGCGAAATATTTATTTCCGACCTTTTAAAAGAAATTGACCGAGAAGTATTTTACATTATGACAAACGAGGCAGGTGCGTCGGTTTACAGTGCGTCAAAGCTTGCAACCGAAGAATTTCCGCAGTATGACGTTGCACTCAGAAGTGCCGTTTCAATAGCAAGACGTGTGCAAGACCCGCTTGCAGAGCTTGTAAAAATTGACCCTAAGTCAATCGGCGTCGGACAATATCAGCACGATATGAACCAAAAGCGACTTGGTGAGGCACTCGGAGGAGTGGTTGAAAATTGTGTAAACAGTGTCGGTGTTGACCTTAACACCGCCTCTCCGTCACTGCTTTCATATGTTGCCGGAATTAACAAAACCGTTTCAAAAAACATAATCACATATCGCGAAGAAAACGGTAAATTCAATACAAGAAAAGAACTTTTGAAAGTGCCAAAACTCGGTGCAAAAGCATTTGAGCAGTGCGCAGGTTTCTTGCGTATAACAGACGGTGACAACGTCCTTGACAACACCTCCGTCCACCCTGAAAGCTACAAAGCCGCCGCGCAGCTGCTTAAACATATGGGATATACCGAACAAGACGTTCAAGACGGCACTGTTGCGGATTTAAAGCAACGTCTGTCGAAAGAAAATACACATAAATTAGCCGAAGAACTCGGAATAGGTGAAATCACTTTAAAAGACATTGCCGACAGTATTATAAAGAAAGGTCGCGACCCGCGCGAAGAATTGCCGCAGCCCGTTTTAAGAAGCGACATTCTCTCAATGGAGGACTTAAAACCGGATATGGTACTGACGGGAACGGTGAGAAACGTTATAGATTTCGGTGCATTTGTCGATATAGGTGTTCATCAAGACGGACTTGTACACATATCGCAAATATGTGACCGATACATCAAGCACCCAACCGACGTACTTTCAGTCGGTGACGTTGTGAAAGTTCGTGTACTTGAAGTTGACGTACCGAAAAAACGTATTTCACTTACTATGAAGGAGGTATGATTATGAACAACATTGCTTTTCCTAAACTCGGTATTTCTCTAAACATTTCACCTGTCGCATTTTCAATAGGTTCAAAGCCTATTTATTGGTATGCGCTTATCATTCTTTCGGGTTTTCTTTTGGGATTGTTTTTCGTTTATAAAACCTGCGAAAAGCGTGGTGTGAAAAAAGATAATGTATGGGATATCGCCTTGTTCGGACTTATTTTCGGAATAATCAGCGCAAGAATATATTATGTGCTTTTCGCACTCGATGAATTTGACTCGATAGCCGATATGTTTAAAGTCTGGAACGGCGGACTTGCTATTTACGGCGGTATTATCGGTGCTATAATCTCAACCGTTATATACTGCAAAGTTAAAAAGCTGAATATCGCAAAAGTCTTTGACGTATGTGCACCAGGTCTTTTTATCGGTCAAGCAATCGGACGTTTCGGAAACTTTGTAAACGTCGAAGTGTACGGCGGTGAAACAAACAGCCTTTTCGGTATGTCCATAAACGGTGCAGCACCTGTTCACCCATTATTTTTATATGAATCGATATGGAATGTTATCGGACTTGTGATACTTCTTCTGATTCGTGACAAGAAAAAGAATGACGGGCAGGTATTTTGTTTCTATATTTTCTGGTATTCATTCGGCAGACTGTTTCTTGAAGGTATGAGAAATCCGAATTATATATTATATGTAATTCCAAATGTTCTCGGCATTTCTCAGCTTGTTGCAATACTGTTTATGATTGCCGCTGTGTCAGCTTTTGTCGTTTTACAGGTTAAAGCGAAGAAAGAGAGCGAAATGTAAACGATTGTGTCATTTTCTGCAACACGAAAGTTGCTCCTTTTATACCACAATATATTGACAAGTTTTATCATATATTGTAAAATAAATACAACAAACAGTGGTTTACATATAACCGTGCAATCGAAAGGAGCATACATAAATGAACAACATTAAACAACTGAAAACAGATTTTGATAATCTTATAATTGAAAAAAATTATTGTCTTTCCGACCCCGAAGTCGTATCAAAAGCAATAGAACTCGAAAACATACTGAATAACACATTAAAAAAATCGCAGACCTTATAGTCTGCGATTTTTGTTTTTAAATTTGTTATTGAGCATTTTCGCAAAGTGCTGTCATACTGCCAAGCGAATTCCACATAAATACTTTCAAATTATTTTCTTTGATACTGTTTTCAAAAACAATTTCACTGTTCAAATATTTGCCTTTTTCAACATTGGCAACAGGAACTGTCTTGATTTCAACAAGTTTACCGTCCTTGTCATACAATGCACCTATCAATGAAATGTCATCAACATCTTCATCAACAACCGCATATGTTACCGTAGCAGTCTTATCGTCTTTTCCGCTTACTTTCACTTCTGAAAATTCAAGAGGTTCTTCACCTTGAACAAATTGTGACACTTTAATTCTGTCGATACCGTTCGGAACAGCCCAGTTAGGTGCCGCACCGGCGCGAGTAAATCCGAATTTAACAGCATTTGCCGCGTTTTCTGTAGTATAATCGCCTACTTTTGTTCCGTCAAACCAAAGTGATGCTACTCCTGTAGCAGTATTAACCGTCACTTTAACATTCTTAGTGTATGTTTGATTTGCACCGTTGAATATGCTATCATTTGTGCCGTCACTGTCGCTGTCAAGCCATGTTGCTCCTCCGTCTGTGCTTAGGAACACCTTATATCCGTTTGTCCAACCAAGACGGATATTACCGATTTGAAGATATTCAAAGTTACCATCTCTGCCTACTGCACTTCCGAAATACCAATCAACATCATAAGTTACAACAGCATTATTTCCTACTTCAAAAGTCTTTTCCGCACTGTATTCAGCACCCGGCTTTTCAGGATTGTATAAAATACGGTTATTGTCACTGTCTAAAGTAAGTGTCGCCGTATCTGTGCCTTTCTGTGTCCAATCTGTTATATCACTGTCAGTAAACTTACTATCTCCGCCTTTGTTATAAAGTTCTTCTGTCGCACCGGAAACAGTTGTTGATTTACTGTAT
>ERZ772991.854-NODE-854-length-33059-cov-3.113865_pt1 | contig 33059 bp, 52 predicted proteins | sample MGYA00511128_ERZ772991 | MGnify/ENA primary metagenome ERZ772991 (study PRJEB29015, sample SAMEA2737655) | human gut metagenome | biome: human gut; feature: human-associated habitat; material: faeces | place: China | collected 2012 ... | reverse complement strand
ACATATTAGATATAGAAAATATAACTATATTAAAGGGTAAAACAGTTAAAGAAGAAGCGGAAATTGAATTTAATAAATATGCAATAGTAGTTTTAAAAAAGATGTTACAAGAACTACTAGAAGGGAGAAAATAAAATGAAATATAAAGGATATGAACTGCTAAAAGCAATAGCAGATGGAAAGATAAAAGAACGGAAGCAAAGTAATAGCACCAAATGATACACAATATACATACAACGGAATGCTTTTTAAAGATAAAAATAAAAATTTTATGAATGAAGAATTTTCAGACCGTGAGTATGCAATGTTAGATTTTGAACTAATAGAAGATGAAATAGATATAGATAGTATAAAAAAATTAGAAGGAATAGTAGAATATTGTACTGAAAGAAATACAATCAATCAATTAATACAAGCAGTAAAACAAATAAATAAAGAAGTAAAAGAGTTAGAAAATAGAAAGTAGAGGAATTAAAATGGATGGATTAGGAGGATTTCTTGTAGGTTTTATTGTAGCGACTATAATTACACCACTTACTATTGCGTGGAATATGGCAGCATCTGGAAGAATTATAATAAAACCAATTAAAGATGAATACAAAAATGAAATTTTATATTATGTTGATATTTACACAAACAAAGAATATAAAATGGAAAATGATATTTTATATTATTACGAGGAGGACTAACATATGACAAAAGAACAAGAAAAAGCAATATATAGATTAAATCTAGGAAAGAACATACCAATTAGCAGTGAATGTTGTATAGTAAATGTTAAAGATATAGAAACAGTATTATCTATGCTAGAAGAACAAGACAAAATAATAGATTTAATGTTAGAAGAAATAAGTAAAAACATATTAAATACATGTCCACTTGAAGATTACAATTATGATTTGGATTGCGAGAATAAATGTAACGATAATTATAAAGAGTGTTGGAAACAATATTTTGAAAATAAAGCAAAAGAATTATTAAATAAATAAAAGAGCATACTACATCAAAAGAGGTGTAGTATGCAAGATAAAGAAATAATAACAAAATGGAAAGCAGGATTAAGCAAGAATCAATTAGCAACAATGTATAAAAAACAATACAATCAAGAAATAAAAGTAATAAGAGCAAGTGTAAGACACAGGCACGATGGAAGATACATAAGCAATTATGAAGCATTAGCTTATGTAGAAAGAGTAATATATGAATATATAAAAAAACAAAACACCTATAAAATATAGGTGCTGTGTAGAGGTAACGAGACTTGAACTCGTATGGACATAAGTCCAATAGCTTCCAAAGCTATCGTGTCTACCGATTCCACCATACCTCTATATTATTTGTATTTTAACACATTATTATAAACAAAGCAAGTAAAAATAAAAAAGAAAGGTGATACAAATGACAATAAATCATATATACAACATAGTAGTAAACACAATGAACAAATTAGAAAATATAGATTTTATAAGCTTAGACAAGAGAAAATATAATCAACAACAATTAAATGAAGCATACAAGATTCTAGACAATTTTAAAGATGAATTAATAAGAGAAGATATAAAAAATAAACAGAAAGGGGCACAAAAGATATGACTAGAGAAGATTTAAAAAACTATAAATATAACCAAGAATGGATAAAAGGAAGATTAGAATACATAGAAGAGTATAAGGCAAGTATAGTAAATATTACAGCTGTATTATCGGATATGCCAAAAGGAAGTAAAGAAGTCCAAGATAGTATGGCTGAAAAAATAGCAATATTACTAGACAATATAAATGAATTACTAGAAAAGGTGGTAAAAGAACAGGAAATACAAAAGCAAATATTGAAACAATTAGATTACATAGAACAACCATATAGAACTATATTAGAAAAACATTATATAAATGGTGATAAACTTGTACAAGTTGCTTGTGATTTAAAATATAATTATGAATATACAAAAAAGGCAAATAGTATAGGGCTAAGAAAATTTGAAGAAATAAAAAATTTTCCCTAAAAGTTACTGAATGTCACCATAAAAATATGATATATATATAATCAGAGATAAAAGAAATGGTCTCACAAATATTTTTGATTAGCTTTTTGGAAGAATAGATGTTTTAAATGTCTATTCTTTTTATTATGCAAGAAAGAAGGAATAAAAATGAAAAGAGAAAATTTAATAAGTATATTTGATACTGCAAAATTAATGAAGAATGATATAGCAGTAGAAGTAACAATACCAGGACAAAAAACAACAGAAGTAATAGTAAATAGATATGAAAATTTAGATAATAAACTAGCATTTTATACAAAAGCATATGATGAAGATTGCATACATTGCATGAATAAAGAAGTAAGAATAGTAAACGCATGGTGTGTAAATTTTTTTAAATATTATGACAGTAGAAGCGGAGAACTTTTTACAAGTAATTAATTAGTTATTACCAGTATGCTAGGTAACTGATAATATAGATTGTTATGTTTTGGTTATACAATTGCACTCCTAAAAAAAGATATAATATATAAACTTTTGTGGAACTTTCCTAGCGAGTTCTAAATATATTGCATCTTAGTTCAAATGGTAGAACACAGCACTTTGAATGCTGAAGTTTCAAGTTCGAGTCTTGAAGATGCATCCAAATGACAGATTAATCCAGAAGGTCTGGAACTTGCCTGCTAAGCAATGTGTACTTATTTTAAGTATGTGTTTCGAATACACAGTCTGTCGCCAAATTAACTTATAGGTAGTACGAAGTATGTAAACATATATAGCAGAGTGACAACAGTAATCTATTAGATGAAGTATAAGTCACTTTATACTAGTTTGCAATTATATATAAATTACATATTTCGTAGTGTTTATAAATAAAAGAAGAAGGTGTTTTGTATGAATACAATAGAGCAAATATTAAAAAAGAAAAATATAAACATATTTGAAATATACACGAAGGCGATATGTATAGACTGTGACAACAAAAACAATGATAGAGATTTATGCAAAATAACAAGAAAAATAGATAATACAGTAAAATGTGAAAACTATGCAAGATGTATGCAAAACAAATGTAAAACATGTAAAGTGAATTGTTGGGCAGGCATTACAGCGAAAAGGCATAAACCAATTATGAAAAATATATTAAAATAAAAGTGATATTAAGGTTAAATTTAAACAAAAATAAATAAATTCTCCAAATTTCGACAAACTTTTTAAAAGATATATTATAAAATATTTTTTAAAAGGAGGAAAAAATGGAAGAAGAGTTAAAAGATTATTGGAATGTCATAAATACAACAATAATAAATAGTTGTGAAACAAAAGAAGAAATAAATAAGGCTAATGAAATTTTGAGCAAACTAAAAAATGAACGTATAGCTATGAATATTCCTGAAATATTAAAAGAAATAGAAAAATTGCAACAAATTGATATTTTAGGTGTTGGAAGTAATACTATACAAAATTTTAGAACAAAAGAGCAACTTATAAATGCTATAGAGAAAATAAAACAATATTATAGCAATAAATAAAACAATGAGCTTACAATAGTAGGCTCTTTTATTATGGAGAAAATATGAATGTAAATAAAAATATAAATAAACTATTATATGCCTTGGCTATAAAAGGACAAATATACAAAATAAATAGTTTTCAATTTTATAGTGAAAAGAATAGTAAGTATTGTACTAAATATCAAATATTAAAAAAAGAACAAGTAGAAATATACAATGAAGAAACAAACGAATATGAATTACGAGACAGATATAGACAAAAAGAAGAATGTTATAGCAAAGTAGATGTAATGAAATATTTAATAGAAGAACACAGAAAAGGAAGTGAGGCAGATGGAAGATGAAAAAATAGAAGAAGAATACAATTCATTAACAGAGATGCAAAAAAGATTTATTGATTATTATGTAGAAACTGCAAACGCAACAGAGGCTTGTAAAATGGCTGGATATAAAGGAAAAAATCTTAATAGAATAGGTTCACAAAACTTGTCAAAACTAGACAAATTTATAAAGATAAAGCTTCAAGAAAAAGAAGACCAAAGAATAGCCTCACAAGATGAAGTATTGCAATATTTAACAAAAGTAATGCGTGGGGAAGAAAAAGACCAATTTGGATTAGATGCTTCATTACAAGATAGAACCAAATGTGCAGAACTACTTGGAAAAAGATATGGTACATTTAAAGAAAAAGTTGAAGTTGCTGGAAATATACCAGTGGTGATAACAGATGATATTACAGAATAAAATAATAAACAAAAATACACAACAACAAGTAAATAACATATCATTGCAAAGTATAGTTGGAAAAGGCTATGCAGAATATTGGCATTGTAAATGTAGATATAGAGTATGCAAAGGTTCAAGAGCAAGTAAAAAATCAAAGACAACAGCATTATGGATAATAAGTAACATGATGAAATATAAAGAAGCTAATACACTTGTAATTAGAAAGACATTTAGAACATTAAAAGATAGTTGTTTTACAGAATTAAAATGGGCAATACATAGATTACAAGTAGATAGTTTTTGGGAAATAAAAGAAAGTCCACTAGAAATGACATATAAGCCAACAGGACAAAAAATATATTTTAGAGGATTAGATGACCCATTAAAAGTAACATCAATATCAGTAGATATTGGTGTTTTATGTTGGTTATGGATTGAAGAAGCATACGAAATAACAAAAGAATCTGATTTTGATGTAATAGATGAAAGTATAAGACGGAGAAGTACCAGAGGGATTATTTAAACAAATAACAATAACATTAAATCCTTGGAATGAACATCATTGGATTAAGAAAAGATTTTTTGATGTTAAAGATGATGATATATTAGCAATGACAACAAATTATCTTTGTAACGAGTGGCTAGATGAGGCGGATAAAAAAGTATTTGAAAGAATGAAGAAAAATAATCCTAGAAGATATCAAGTTGCAGGATTAGGTAACTGGGGTATAGTTGATGGATTGGTTTATGAAAATTGGAAAGAAGAAAAATTCGAATTAAATACAATAAGAAACTTAGATAGTGCTTTTGGGTTAGACTTTGGTTATACAAACGATCCGACAGCACTATTTTGTGGTGCAATAGATTTAAAAAACAAAAAGATTTATGTATATGATGAAATATATCAAAAAGGAATGAGTAACAAAGCGATATATAACCAAATAAATCAAATGGGCTATTCAAAAGAAAAGATAACGGCAGATAGCGCAGAACCAAAGTCAATAGATGAATTAAGAGGATTAGGATTAAGACATATTACAGGTGCATTAAAAGGAAAAGACAGTATAAACAATGGTATTCAATTTATACAAGACTTTGAAATAATAATACATCCTAGATGTGTAAATTTTATAACAGAAATAAGTAATTATACTTGGGACGAGGACAAGTTTGGAAACAAAATAAATAGACCAATAGATGATTTTAATCATTTGATGGATGCAATGAGATATGCAGTAGAAAAATATATAAATCAAAAGAAATTACAATTTGGTTATATAAAACCAATATAGGAGGAAACAAAATGATACAATGGAATCCAGAAACATTAGAAAATGAAAATAGTGTAGCACAAATATTAATGTTAGCAGATAAAGAATGGAATGCAAGAAAACAATTATATGAAAGAATAAGAAGAAAGACAGATAATTCTGAACTAGTAAGTATAAATGATGAAAAAATAAAAGTAGCATTTGAAAATTATATAAATTCAATGGTAACAGGATATTTTGCAGGAAAAGCACCAGTATATGATGTTGAAAAAATATCAGACCCAACAAAATTAAATATAATCAAAAAATTGCTTAATAAAGTCTTTAATACAGATGCAAACAAGGATGAAGAATTAAAAGTATTAATAGATTATATAAGTAAATACAACGATGATGGAACAGAATATTTTGATTTAGCATTTGATTATTTTGGAATGAGAGGATGTTATGAAGTATTATACGAGAATGAAGATAATGAAATAGTATATACTAAGCAAAGTGCATTAAATACAATAGGAATATTTGATTATTCAACACCAGTAAAACAAATAGGACAATTAAGAAAATGGACTGAAAGAGATAAAAATGGTGCAGACATAACAATAGTAGAATTAACAACAATAAATGGCAAAAGATACTATTCACCAACACCAAATGATTATGCAAAATTACAAGAAGATAAACAAAAATTTGAAAAAAGTAAATGGAATATGCTTCCTTGCATAGCAATAGAAAATGAAATGGGATTATCAAGCTTTGAATTGGTAGTCTCTTTAATTTGTGCTTATGAAAGAGTAGTACAAAATAGTAGAAATACATTTCAATATAATGATGATGCAAAATTAAAGATAACAGGTTTTACACCACAAAATGATTTAATGACCACAAAATTAGATGACAAAGGCGAACCAGAATTAGATGAAAATGGACAACCCAAACAAGTGGTTAATAAAGCAAGAGAAGAAGAAGACAAAGCACTATTGAAAATGCAAGTATTTTATACACCAGATAATTCAGGTGATATAGCATGGGTTGAAAAATCAGTACAAGATACAGCACTAGAAAATCATAAAAAGACATTAATAGACTTAATAGCGATGATAAGTGGAGTACCCAATATAACAGATTTAGGATTTACAAATGCAGATAATGCAAGCGCATTAGACAGAAAGTTCTTTGCATTAGAACAAATGATAACAGATGCTGATAAACACTTTAAACAAGCAATACTAAGAAGATGGGAAACAATTATAGATAGAATAAATAAAAGAAAACACAAATCTTATGATTTTAGAAGTATAAAAATAGATTTACAAAGAAATCTACCAACTGACAAAGATACTGAAACGTCAAGAGCATTAAAATTAAGGGGACTATTAAGTGATGCATCAGTTATTGATATGTTGCCAGATGACCTAGACAGTAATTCAGAACTAGAAAAAATAGATAAACAAAATGAAGAAAACATTCAAAAAAATTTACAACAAATGCAAATGACGGGACAAACAGGTGTAGAGCAAAATAAGAATGGAAATAAACAAGATGACAAAGCAACAGACTTAACAGAAACACAAAAAGCACAAAAATTAACAGCAGATAATAAGAAAGAACAAGAAAAAGCAGTTAATAAACAGATAAAAAAGGAGTAAAAATATGTTATTAATAAAAATTGCATGCATATCATTATTATCTTTTATGGCAGGAATAATGGAAGGATTTATACAAGAAATTACAGGGATAAATATATCAAGGTTTATATATATCATGCTTGGAATTTTTATTTGTTTAATATGGAAGGTATAGAAATATGAATATATGGAATTATCACGATGCAAAAATGCGAGAATTAAAACAACTATATAATAAAACATTAAAACAAACGCAAAATAGACTTCAAGAATTACTAGATACATTTAATTTTACATCAGAAAATATATATAATATAGCAGATAATAAAACCAAAAAAAGAATAAATAATTACATAGAGCAATGGAAAGAACAAAAACTACTAACAGGTTATTTTAAAGTGTTAGCAAATAACATTTATGGAAGAACGCGAGTAAAGAATAGTGAAATATTAGAATTACTTATTTATAGTGCATACATAGAAGAACAAAACAAATTAGAAGAGCAAGAAAAACAAATAATGTATGAAGATACAAACTACTACTATGAAGAAGGACAAAAAGAAGTAAATAAAAAGAAAAAGCCATCAATAATTCCGATGTCTTTATTTCTTGCATTATTAGACCAGCCTAATTATAGTCGGATTAACTTGGAAACAATATATTGAAACAACAATACAATATAACGCACAACAAATATATAAACAAGTAATTCTAAATATACAACAACAAAAAGACCTAAAAATCGATTCTAGCGAGTTTCAAACGATAATAAATAGACAAAATAATCAAAAGCTTAATATAAATAATGATAAAATATCAGGTGCAATGGACTTACAAATGATAGGATTAAATAATCTGTCAAAAGTGGATGGAATAAAATCAGTAGCGGGAGATAATGCAAAAGTTAGATTTATAGGAATTAGCGATGAAAGACAAACTCAAATGTGCAAAAGTTTAGATAATCAAGAATTTTACATACACGATTGGAATGAGTTTAAAAGATATAGCAAAACTAATGATAGTATAGTAAAATGTCGTTGCTTTGGGCTTGTTATTGGTTTAAATTGTCCTCCAATTGATGATGGATTCCATTTTTGCAGAAGCTATATTATGTATTTACCACCAGTTGAAAAACAAGAAAAAATAGAGTATAATCTTGATATACCTAAAATCAGCAAAGAAGTAAAACAAATATTAAACAATACAAAATTAAATTCTAATATAAAAAGATTATTTAATAAATATTTGACAAGTGATAATGCAGAAATAAAAAACAGTTTAAATGTTCCGATGAGATATAGTATAGATGATAACAAAATATACATTAACCAAACACATCCAGATTTTAAATATTATGATTTATCAGAAAGTTTAAGCCATGAAATTATACATATGATAGATATAAGAAATAATATATCTGATAAATTAAATATAGATAACGAATTAAGAAGAGCAAGATTGCAAATAGATATAGATGAAGATAAATATATCAAAATGTTATCTAGTAGTAAATATGAAGATAATATGACATTAAGTGATATTTTTTCTGCTGTAACAAATAGTAAAATATCAGGAAGCTATAATCATTCAAGCAAATATTGGCTTGAAGATACAACAAGAATAGAAAAAGAGTTGTCTGCAAATATAATGTCAGCATATCTAACAAATAACAAGGATACATTAGATATAATTAATAGTATTTCAGGGTTGAAAGAAATTAAAGAAAAGGTAGTGAAGTTATATGATGATTATACCAAATGATGTAAAAGAGTTAATTCATAAGTATATAGAAAAAAATGGCAAAAGACCATTAGGGTTTAATTATGATGAATGGAATAGTTTTGCAGAATATAAAGAATATTTAGAAAAGGAGTTGAACAAATGAAAATATATATAATTTTTGAAAACAATGAAGAAGAGTACGATGATTATATTGATTGGATTCTAGAAATATATAAAGAAAAAGAAAAAGCAGAAAAAAGATTTATAGAGTTAATAAAAACTAATAAACATGTAAAAGACAGGAAAGTGGATTTAGAAAAACATTATAAAGATATTGAAGAAAATTGTAGAGCTAATATTGGAGCTTATAGATTGGAACAACATGAAATAATTGAATAAATAATATTGTTAAGCACTTACTTAAAATAGTAGGTGCTTTTATTATGGAAAGAAGGTGAAAATATGCAAAAACAATTAACACCAATAGGCAAAGAGAATGTCAAAAACTCTATTATAGCAATAGGCCAAGAACTAATAAGAAGAGCAGACGATATAACAAATGATTTAAAATTTGTTGCAAATATTGAGATTAATGCAAAATTAACACCAGATGAAGTTACTAACTTTGATGTAAAGAAAAATTATATAGCAAGTTATGAAGAAAAGGAGGAAAAATAATATGTGGTTATTAGTTTTAATATTAAGTATTAAATTACAAATGCCAACTTGGTATTGGATTATATTTACTATAATTACAATATTTAGACCATTGATATGAATGTTTAAATATAGGTTTAATGAAAACTTTTTTTGAAGAATACGGAAATAAATAAGTTATTAACATTTTATAATTATAAATTTTTAGACGTAGACGTACGTCTATTTTTTATGCCTTTTTACTGATTGCAGGCTATAAAGAACAACAGAATACAAATTCGCAATGGCTGGGGCTTAGGCAATGGCTGGGGCAAAAGGAGTAGGAAATGGAAGGACAAGATAATAATACAAACAATGCTAATACTGGGGCAGATAATGAACCAGCGGGAGCAAATAACCAAAATAATACAGGAGCAAACAACAACCTTGTAACATTTGATGATTTCTTAAAAGATGGAAAGAATCAAGCAGAATTTGACAGGAGAGTTCAAAAAGCTATTCAAACAGCACAAGATAGTTGGAAAGCAAAAAATGATGCTGAAAAATCAGAGGCTGAAAGATTAGCACAAATGAACGAAACTGAAAAATTACAATATCAATTGCAAAAGCAACAAAAAGATTATGAAGCAATGCAAAGAAAGTTAAATGCTAGAGATTTAAAAGATGAAGCACTAAAAATAGCAACAACACAAGATACAGCATTTGACCCAGAATTTTTAAATCTTTTTGATTATGAAAATATGACAGCAGAGCAATTACAAGACAAAACAAAACTTATAAAAGCAATTCAAGACAGAATTGTTGAGAAAGCAGTAAATGAGTGGTCAAAAGAAAAACCACCATATAATCCTGACCCATCAGGTAATAAGTCAAGTGCTGATGAAGCAATAAGAAAGGCAATGGGATTAAAGTAAGAAAGGAAGAATAAACAATGAATAATATTGAATTATCAACAATATACTTACCAAAACTAGATGAAGTATATAAAAATGAAGCAAAAACATCTATATTAGATGGAGACGAAACAACAGTACAAAAAGGATTAAATGGAGAAATTAAAGTAGCTAAACTAGATATGGATGGTTTAGGAGACTTTGACAGAAATTCAGGATACACAAAAGGTTCAACAAGTTTTAAGTGGGAAACAGTAAAATATGATAAAGAAAGAAGTCAAGATTTAAGAATTGACAGATTAGACAATCAAGAAGCATTAGGATTGCCATTCGCAAGATTATCTGGAGAATTTGTAAGAACAAAAGTTGTTCCAGAAACTGATGCAGCAAGAATAGCAAAAATAGCAGGAGTAGATGGAATATCAAGAAAGAAAGAAACAATTTCCGATGGCGCAGGAGTTGTAAGTGCATTAAGAGCATGTACAAATAAAATGGATGAGGATGAAGTTTCAACAGAAAATAGAATCTTATTTATAACACCAACACTAAAAGGAATGGTTGACGATTTAGATACAACTAAATCTAAAAAAGTACTAGAAAGATTTTCAACAATAATTGAAGTTCCACAAACGAGAATGTATACAGCAATAACATTAAATAGTGGAAAAGAAAATTATGGATACCAAAAAGCAAAAGACACATACATTAAGTCAAAAGATACAGCTGTAGTATCAGGAAAGACATATTACACAGAAAGTTCTGGAACATATTCAAAAGTAAATTCTCCAGCAGGAAATCCATCAACATCAGATTATTATGAATTAGTAGAAGGAGGAAAAGATATTAACTTCTTATGCATTGAGAAATCTGCAGCAGTAACAGCTATGGACCAATACATAAAATACTTTACACCAGATGAAGACCAAAGTGGAGATGACAATGTATTTAAATACAGAAACAATAACTTATATGGACATGTATATGAAAATAAATTAGCTGGTGTATATTGTTCATATGAAGGTTAGGAGGTTTAAAATGGCAACATTTATAGGATTAAAAATAAATAAAGAAGAAAAAGAAACTAAAAAAGAGCTAACAGTTGAAGAAATAAAAGCAATTCTAACTGAAAAAGAAATTGCTTTTGATGGAATAACTAAAAAGAAAGATTTACTAGCTCTTTTACCACAAGAATAAACAATGGAGGCAATAGAATGTTAGAGCAAATTAAGAAAAACCTAGGAGCAAACTATAAAGAAAATACAGATGGTGTATTACAGGATATAATAGATGATATAACATCTATTGCCTGTGATAATTCTAATAGAAAAAAAGGTGACACAAAACTATTTCCATACATAAAAAAAGCAGTAAGAAGTGAATATCTTGCAAGAGGAGCAGAGGGTTTACTTTCAAGAAACGAGGGTAGTATATCAAGTTCATACAAAGATATTGTAGAAGAATTAAGAAATAATATTATAAAGTCTGGATTAAGGAGGATTAAATAATGCTATTACGAGATTTAACAAAAGTATATATATCCGAATATGAAGAAATAGAAGACCACGGAGAATCAGATAAAGTATGGAAATATAAAGGACAGGCTTGGCTAAATATGCAACAAGATGTCAACGAGTTAGATAGAAAGTCTACTGGTGAAGTGGATTATAGTACATATAAAGGTCGTACGACTAGAAATTATGATATACAAAAAGGTAATGGAATATCATTTGAAGATATCTCAAAATTAGAGAAGTTCATTCCGGAGTATAGAGTACTGGACAAAAATAAAATAGGAAGTACTTATGTATATAGAATGGAGAAAATACAATGATAAATTTCAATTGTAATATAAAAGTAAAACATAATTTTAAAAATATAGATGCTATAATTCAAAAATTACCACAAACTGCAAAAATAATAACAGAAGATGTATTAAAAAACATTAGAGGTTATGCTATAAGGTTGGAAAAAGGCCATAACGAAGAAGGGATATTAGTAGAAATGGTTGATATGTCTACTAAAAAAGTAAAGGGAAAAGTTTATGCTGACCCTTCTAAGTTTATGAGTAATGGAGTTTCATATTTGTTTTTTGAATATTTTGGTACAGGTGCTAATGCTGAAATGGAACATGTTGGAAAATCAAAACACTTTATAAATAGTGGTTATACAGAATGGTTTATTCCAGTAAGTAAAGTTGAAAAAGCATTGCCATACCCAGTTGTAAATATTCAAGGTATGGATTTTTATATTGCTCATGGAAGTAAGGCCAACCACTTTATGGCTGATGCAAGTTTTAAAAGTAGAAATGAAAATACAGAAATAGTTAAGAAAAAATTAGATGAGATGTTAAAGGAGGTATGCAAATGAAAGATTTGAGTGTATTAGAGTTTAGTGATTTAGCATATGAAAAACTAGAATCATTAAAATATAAACAAATATTAACAAATCCAACAACTACAAGTAAATTTCCTTGCTTAGAGTTACATACGCCTTTAAAGTCAGTAAATTTAACTGAGAATGCAATTCCAATTAAATCTACATTTCAAATATCAATAACTTGTTGGAATGAAAAGCAACGTCAAGCAATGAAAATGGCAGATGAAGTTGATAAAAAACTTCAAGAACTTAATTTTAAAAGGACAAATACCAGTCCAGCAATATATGATTCTATATTGCAAAAATACGGTATAACAATAACATTTGAGGTTCGTTATAATTCTATAACAGCCTCTTTTAATTTAAAATAATAAGGAGGAATTAGAGATGTCAGTAGAAACACCAAAAGCAACAAAACCACAAGTTGCAATGAAAGCCGAAGTATCTTATGCAACAAGCTTAACAGGAGATAAAACAAAAATAGGCTATGTTCAAAAAGTTGGACAATTAAAAACTTTAAAAGAAGGACAAACATATAGTGCATTAGATTTAGATGAAGAAAGAATGGCAAAAGGCAAAAGAAAAGCAGAAACTGTTGATATTGAAATGATGTTTATACAAGAAGAACATAAAGCAATGGGAGTTATAGCAGATGCAGATACAGAAATATATTTATTTGTTAAATATCCAGAATCAACAGCATCAGTTGCGAACAAACCGCTTGTACAAACAGTAAAATGTACAATAGATATTGCTGGACAAGAAATAAGTGACGGAGATTTCATTAAAGATACTATGAGAGTATTCAAAAACTCAAAAGTAGTAGAAACAGATGGATATCCAGTTGAAGGAGATTCAACAAAATTTTAATTTAGGAGAAGGCATAGGCCTTCTCTCTTTTGCAAAGGAGAGAAAATAAAATGATTATAGAAACAAAAAATAAAACAATTAATTTAGTACTAAAAACAAGAAAAATAGTAGACATAGCTAATCTACTAAAAAATAAAAATTTTGAAGAAGTTTTCATAAAGGCATATTCTATATTAGATATAGAAGCATTGTCAAAAATAATATTTAAATTAGCAGAAAATGAAAACGGTGAGAGTATATTTTTATCTTCAAATGAAGTGTATGATTTTATAGATGATTGTAGAAAAGAGGGAATAACTATAAGCGAATTATATGGAAAGATAGCGGAGGCATTGAACGATGAGGGTTTTTTCAAAAAGAAAATGAGCAAGAAGGAACTAAAAGAAGTAACATCAAATCCATTATTAACAATGAATACAGACAAATTATTGGAAAAAGCAGTAGAAAATGCAGCCAACAAAGTAGTAGAAAAAGAAATAATGGCTCAAATCTAAAAGGATTAAATGATATTATTGAGAATATAAGAAAAACTAATAATTTAATAGAGCTAATATATTCTATGGAACAATTAGCGTATTATTTTGATATGAAACCACATGAGTTTTGGAATAGCCGATATTCAGAAATAAATATATATTGTCAAACTCATCTTGTAAAAACAATTGATGAACTAAAATGTGACATTAATTTACAAGAAGCGGTAACTGATAAACTTATAAGAGCAGATAGTATGAGTAAAAACCCTAAAATTATTCTAATTAGAGATAATTATAAGGAATTATTTGAAATAGAGGAGAAAGAACAAACGTTAGAGGAGCAAAGAATGCTATTTAAAGGATAAATTACAGAAAAAATATATATTTTCGACAAATTTCGACACAAAAATATAAATAAATGTGTTATACTTCTTTTATAATAAAACAAAAGGAGATGTATTACTATGAAATGCCCAAAATGTGGAAGTGAGAATGTAACAATTAATATGCAGGAAGTCGGAAGTAAAACTCAAAAGAAAAGCAATAGTATGGGACATAAAATGGCACATAGTGCAATGAGAGGAACGGCAGGTTTGTTTACTTTTGGAGTTTCTAATTTGTTTATCCCTAAAAAGCTCGAAGGAAAAGAAAAGACAAAAGCAAAACTAGAAAAAGTATGTCTATGCCAAAGTTGTGGATATGATTGGAAAATAAAATAAAACACTTACTTGTGTAAGTGTTTTTTTATTTTATAGAAAATTTAATAGAAAGGAGGAGATGACTTATCACAGTTGAAGAAATAGAGATAATAGTAACTGCAAAAATAGAGGAAGCACTAAAAGAATTTGAAAAGATTGTACCAAACATAAAAAAACAAATAAAGCAAGTTCAAGAAGCTTTTTCAAGGGTAGATACAAAAGAAATGAAAAACAAAGTTCAACAGGCTACTAATTTAGTAAAGAAGAAAATACAAGATTTAAAACAAAGTTCTAAAAATAATGAATTAACAATAAAAGTAAATAATAAAGATGCACAAAAACAAATATCTCAAATACAAAAACAAATAGATAGTTTACAAGAAAAGATACATGCTCGACAAATGAAATTAAATGTAATAAATCCACAAATAGATAAAATAGTAGATGATACTAGAAAAAGTGTAACACCAGAAGGAATAAAACCTAATGACAAGGCAATGGATACAACAGTTAATAATGCGTTGGAATCAAACAAAGATTTTACATCATTAAATAGTCAAGCACAAAAATTATACACAGAAATAGAAATGTATAATAAACAACTAAACGAAGCAAAAAACAAAATGTCACAATTAAATCAAGAAACGAATAATATAGCAACTACTCAAAATAAATTGAGTAGTTTTTTTGGTGCATTTAAACAAAAAATAGAGCAGGTAAAACCTAGTATATCTAATATAAACAATGTTTTTAAAACACTACCAAAACTAACTCAAAACATTACAAATAACATAAAAGGGATGAGTACAGGAGTAAAAAATGGACTAGGACATGTTTTAAAATATGCAGGTGCATTATTTTCAATGCAATCAGTATATTCAGCATTAAGTGGAGCAGCACATACATGGCTATCTAGTCAAAATGCTGGTGCAAAACAATTAAGTGCAAATATTGAATATTTAAAATATAGTGTGCGGAAGCGCATTAGCACCAGTAATACAATTTGCAACTAACTGTGTATATCAATTATTAAAAGCAATTCAATCTGTAGTTTATGCTTTATTTAAAGTAAATATGTTTGCTAATGCAAGTGCAAGTGCATTTAAAAATGCACAAAAGCAAGCCAAAAATACAAGTAAGCAATTGTCAAATGTTCATAGTGAAATAAATAATGTTGCTGACCACAATAGTAATACAAGCCCTAATATAGGAGATATGTCAAAACTAGATAGTCAAATGTCTCCATTATCACAAAAATTATATGATTTCTTTAAACCATTAGTTGATAGTTGGAATAAGTATGGATCTGCTTTGGTAGAACAAATAAAGATAACAGCAGGACAAGTTACAGGATTGATATCAACAGTATGGGGAAGTTTTGAGAAAATTATAACTAATGGAACAGTGTATTCAATATTGGAAAACATTTTAGCAATAATAGGAAATATTGCAGAAGCTTATTCAAATGCTTGGAAATATGAAGGTAATGGAGATACAATTATTCAAACAATAGCAGATATGTTGAATAGTATCCTTAATACAATAAGAGAAATAACAGCAAGTGAAGGTTTTCAGAAGTTTTTAAATGGTGTATCTAATGTTTTTTCTGGAATACTTACTTTTATAAAGCCAGTATTAGATGACTTTTTGAGTCTTATTAAGCCATTAAGCGAAATAGCCCTTTCATTAGCAGGAGATATTCTAAATTCAATAGGGAATGCTTTAAAATGGATTGGAGATAATGAAATTGCTGTAACAATTCTTGAATCTTTGGCTATAGCAATTGGATTAGTTGTTGCAGGAATAAAATTATATAATTTTGTGCAATCGGGAGCTTTAGTGGCAACTTTAAAACAAACTGCAGCATTAATTGCACAAGGAATAGCATGGGTAGCAGCTAATTGGCCTATATTATTAATTGTAGCAGCTATTACTGCCGTAATTGCTATTATAATTTTATGTGTTAAACATTGGGATACAATAAAAGAAACAGTAGTCAATGTGTGCAATAAAATGAAGGAAACAGTATCTAATTGGGTAAATACTGTTAGTAATTTCTTCTCAAATTTAAAGACTAACACAATTAATAAAGTTACTGAAATAAAAGAGGGTATAAAAAATAAGTTTCAAGAGGCATACAATGGAATAAAAAATATTTTTAGCAATATAGGAAATTTCTTTAGTGGTATTTGGAATAATGTAAAAAATACTTTTTCTAATTTGGGAACAAGTATAGGAGATGCAATATCAGGAGCAGTTAAAACTGGAATAAATGGTGTTATATCGTTAATTGAAAGAACAATAAACAGTGCAATAAGATTAATAAATGGAGGAATAAAGCTTATAAATTTAATTCCAGGAGTAACAGTTGGAACTATAAATACATTAAGTTTGCCACGTTTGGCAAAAGGTGGTGTATTAACAGAAGCAACAACAGTATTAGCTGGTGAATATTCAGGTGCTAGAACAAACCCAGAGATTGTCACACCACAAAATATAATGAGGGATACATTTGAAGATGTATTGTCTAATTATAGTGGAAATGGACAACCATTACATGTAACAATCCAATATTTAGGTAAAGAAATATTTGATGATACAATAGATTATATAAACCAAAAAACAAGAAGAACAGGAAAATGTGTAATAAAAGTAAATTAACAAAAGGTATCATATTGATACCTTTTATTGTTGAAAATCTTTATTAACTTCTTCTAATACAACAGGATATATTTCTTTGTATTTAGAATAAATATCAATATTTATATTACCATTTTCATCAGGCAAAGTTGTATTTGCAAATAATTTTACATAAAGCATTGTTATATCATGTGCTCTTTGTTCGTTAGACATTATAGTCACCTCACTTTCTATAAGTGAAAGTATAACTTATTTTATTAAATTTTACAAGGAGGAAGAAAGAATATGTTATGGAAATTAAATGGTAAATTAATGAAAACACCAAGTACATATAAAGACAATATAGAAGATACAGACAATGACAGTTATACATCAAAAGTAACAGGAGCATTAATAGATAACCCAATAGCAATCGGAATGCTAAAGCTTGAAATGACTTGGGATTACTTATCAGAAGATGAAGCAGAAGAACTTTTGCAAGCAACATACCAAAATCCGATGATAGTAACTGTAAAATGTCCATCAGTTCAAGGTGGTATGTTAGAAAATGCCAAATTCAGAGTAAGTAAAAGAACAAGTGAAATGCATAAAACAGGTAATGATGAAGACACTTCCAAATCAAAATGGAAAGTGTCTTTTAATTTGATGCAGAAAGAGTTAACAGCACAGCAAAAAGCAACAGTAAATAGAGCAAAGGGGTTGATTTGATGTACGAAAGAAGTGAAAAATGGAAACAAAATATATATGAAAACCCAACTTGTGCAATGAATATTTATATAGATGATGTATTGATGAACCCTGATTATATACTTGAATTTAAAAAAGGTGGAAATGCATTTGAAGAAGAATTTTGCCTAGGAAGTACACCAAGTCAATATATAGAAATGAAACTGTATAAAGATAAAATGCCAGAAACTCTTTCAAAAATAAGAGTGGAATATGGTATTTTAATCAATCATGCATTAACAGTATCAGAAGTAAATGCAATGTTAGTAGGAACGTTGCATGGAATACCAGTTAAAAGTTTAAGTAGTAATGATAGTAGTTTCGAAATGATACCTATACGGAGTCTATAATGTAGATGATTACACAGATAATGACGACAATACAATAACAATAAAAGCACTAGATAATATGATTAAATTTGAATTTAATTACGATGGTAGTGAATTAATATCAAAAGGTGAAGCAACTCTTTTACAGGTTGCACAAGATATCTGTAATAAAGCAGGAGTAGAATTAGGTTCTACTTCTTTTTTAAATTCAGATAAAAAAGTATCGGTTTATGACAATACTGTAACTGCAAGAGAATATATAAGTTATATTGCAGAGAGTGCAGGTTGTTTTGCATGTATTGATAGAAAAGGAAAGTTATGTTTTAGAGAATTTGGTCAAGATGAAACAGAAATTCCACTTGAAATGTTTGGAGAATATAAATGGGGCGAAGAATTTAAAATTTCAAAAGTATCTTATGAAGATGGAGTGAGAAGTTTTAAATTTGGAGATGACACAAGAAATAATCTTTGGATAAATCAAGAAAATATGTACATTGTTGATGAAGAACAAGTTCAAAAAATTTATAACAAAATAAAAGATTTAACTGCAAATAGTTTTGAAGGTAAAACAGTAATAGATCCAGCGGTAGATATTGGAGACAAAATAGTTGTAGACGGAAGAAATGTTATTTATCAAGGTGAAATGTCATTAGAAGGAAAATTTATTGCTCAAATATCAAGCAAAATACAAATAAAGCAAAAAGAAGAAACAACAGTAAAAAAAGAAAGCCAAAAGGTTGTAAATAGACGAGTTCAGAGCAGAATAGACCAAGCAGAGGGAAAGATAGAACAATTAGTTGAAGAAACATCAGAAAATTCTAAAAAAATAACAAAGCATGAACAAGATATAAACGGAATAACACAAAGTGTAAGTGAAGTAGAGGAAAAAGTTGGAAATGTAGAAAATGTTGCAAACACTGCAAAAACAACCGCAGATACGGCAAAGAGTACAGCTGATAGTACCAATAAAAATTTAACTACTAATTATTATACAAAAACACAGACAGAAAATAAAATAACTCAAACGGCAGAAAGTACAATAAGTGAAGTAAGTAAAACATATTCAACAAAGACAGAAACATCAAAAGCTAAGTCAGAAGCAATAAACAGCGCAAATACTGCTACTGATAATAAGCTGAAAGGTTATACAGAAACAAGTAAATTAGGAACAGCAATAGAGCAAAACTATGAACATGTAAAAGTTGCTTGGAATCAGATTTCAGACTTTATTCAAATGATGATAATAAACAACAATGCAAGTTTAGCAATATTAGATAAAGATAAAAATATAATGATGGCGTTAGATAAAACAGGACAACATTTCTATAAAGATAGTGGAACTGAATTTGGAGAAATGGGAGTACAAAAAGTAGATAACCAAAATTATATAAGCTTTTCTGTTCCAATCGATTATAATTCTTCTGTATCTGACGGTATGGCTTGGGGGGTAAAAAATAAAAAAACAAGTAAGTTTTTACCGATTTTATACATAAAGAATTTTGAACTTGGAGAAGAAAATTCAGACGCATTGTCTGGGGAACTTGTACTAAGTGCTTGTAATCTTGTACTTGAAGGAATTGGAACAGGAATAAAAACAGGAAGTATTTTTATAAGTGGAGATTCAACATCTGGTAATTTAACTTTTTTTGATACAAATTCAAATACAGCATTAATGACAGTTTGTCCATCAAATGTGATTGACTATCCTATGATACATATTCTAAATAATATGCAATTCTATAAAAATCAGAATGGTAGTTGCTCTTTTAGAATTGGGATGGGTGATAAACATTGTTTATTAACAGATGAAGGTGATTTTTCTTGTAATCATATATATTGCGATGGTGATATATATGCAACAGGATATGTAAATGGTAAAAAATTCATAGATAATTCAAGAGAGGAAATGAAAAAAAATATACAAAAATACACAGAAAAAGCAATAGAGGTTGTAAAGAACACTGATATTTATAAATTTAATTATAAAACTGAAAAAGATACAAATAAAAAATGTGTTGGATTTATAATAGGCGAAGATTATAAATATTCAAAAGAATTAACATCAACAGATGAAAACGGAAAAGAGATAGGGGCAAATCTATATAGCATGATATCAATAGCATATAAGGCTATACAAGAACAACAGGAACAAATAGAACAATTACAATTAAAAGATAAACAAAAAGATGAATTAATACAAAGTTTAATAAAAAGAATAGAAACTCTTGAAAAGGAGGTAAATAGATGAGTGAAACTGATTTTTTAAAGTTAAAAAAGCACGATAATGTAGAGACAAATACAGAAAAGTTTGATATAGAAAATTACTTAAATGGTAACTGGGACAAAATAAATGAAAATGCTAAAAAAACAAATAATCAAATACTACAACTAGAAACAGAAAAAACAAAACTAGAAAAAGAGTTAAAAGAAGCACAAGAAGACTTTTATCAAAACAGCATAAGAGGACAAGCTAGTGGAGAATACATACACGTAGAAGACAGTAGCAACTGCAGAAGCATAATTGGCATTGGTGGAAATCATGAGCAGGAGATGAGAAGTGGAAAGAACTATCTAAATACACTTGCTAAGTACAAAGCAGGAGAAAAAGTGACAGTAGATGGAATTACATATATATTTAATGAAGATGGCTCAATAACTTGTAATGGAACTGCAACGGCAGACTCAGTCTTGACTTTTTCATCAAATTTACAAACAATAAATGGTTCAGGTAAAAAAATAGTTGGAATGCTAACAGGTACGCAAGTACCAAAAAAATTAAGCATATTGGCATATACAAGTGATTGGAGTAAAAATACATTTGAATTACTTTCAAGTGTTAATAAGAATATAACAATAAATATGCAAGAAAATATCGATTATACAATATTTAGAATAATAGCATACAAAGGAACAACACTGAACAATCAAACAATATATTATCAAATATTAGATACATCAGTGAATGATTTAACATACGAACAATACGGAGCGAGTCCATCACTAGATTACCCAAGCCCAATAAAAGCTGTTGGTAGTAATATAAATTTATTTAATAAAGATAATATGACTATCGGGAAAATATGGAATGGAGCAACACTTTTGGATAGTGATGTTGGAAATGCAAGTCCTAAAATACCAGTAACGGCAGGAAAAACATATATCAGAAATGCTGGATATAGTTCTAACTACATAATAAAAGAAAACAACTCTGTTGTTGATGTACAAGGCGGAACAAATGCTATAACAATGCCAGAAGACGCAAAATATTGGATGTTTAATATTCCCAAAGATATTGATATTAATACTATTAAAGCTGAAGAAGGTTCAATATCAACACTGCAAAGTAAATATGGACAAGGTTCAGTAAAAGTAACTAAATGTAATAAGAATTTGTTAGATAGTAGTATATTAGAAAATAAAATATTAGACAGTAAAACAGGAAGTGCAACAACGAATACTAGTTGGAAAGCAAGTGATTTTATACAAATAAATTCTGGAATATATAATTTTTCTTGGAAAAGTAGTTCAAATTATTTTCAAGTAACAATATGTTTTTATGATAGAAATAAAAACTTTTTGTCTGGAATATCATGGGCAATTGCAAATGTATATAGTAAATCATTTGAAGTAGATGAAAATACAACATTTATAAGAGTATCGTATAGTACAATAATAAGTGGCAAAGAAGCTAATCGAGAAAAAATAATATTAGAACAAAGCTCAACAGAAACTGACTATGAACAACACGAAGAACAATCATACATAATACCAGTACAGTCTGAAATGCTAGAAGGAGACTATTTTGGCTTTGACAATGAAGAAGAAGTGCATACATGGAATAAATTGACTTTAAATGGAACAGAGAACATAACACTAAATTCTAACTACAATGATTGCACGTTATTTGAATTAGTAAAAAGCGATTGCTATATACCAACAGATACAAAAAAATATGCAATTAGTAATCATTTTATAAGTGGAAATAAAGATTTACTTGCCTCAAATAATGGAATTAATATGGTTGGACTTGGAACTAGTAGAGGCAGAATATGGATAAATGTTTCAAATAGCATAGTAGGAACAAGTGATAAACTTAATAATTTTAAAACTCTGCTAAAATCAAAATATGATGCAGGAACACCAGTTGTGATTTATTACAAACTCGCAACACCAAACCGCTTAAAATTCACAGACGAACAAAAAGCAGTAGCAAAAGAACTAAACAACGCAAGAACATATAAAAACGTAACAAACATAACAACAGATAGTAAAGCAATATTAAGTTTAGATTATACAAAAGACTTAGAGACACAAAATCAAAAAATGCAAAATGAAATAGACGAAATAAAGCAGTTGTTAAGTACAACACAAACAAGTGCAATGCTATTAGATAACTTGCAAAAAGAAGTAGAAAGCGAGGTGGAATAAATGATAGTAGAATTATTAAAGAAACTAATAACAAAAAAATACTATAAAGAAAAAACAGACATTGAAAACAAACTAAATGTATTTTATGCTATGAGCAAAATCAGTGATGAAGAATATAGCGAATTAACATTACTAGTAGAAGATACATATGTAGAAGTTGAAGAGACTAACGAAGAACTAGCCAAGGAGGAAGAATAATGCAAGATACAGAACTAATTGAAAAAGTAGCTCACTTAGAAGAAAGAGAAAAATCAAACACAAAGAGAATAGATGCAGTTGAGAATAAAGTAGAAAATATATACGACCTAACATTAAGTGTAAGAGAAATAGCAACAGAAATGAAAGCAATGAGAGAAGACCAAAACAAAATGAATGAACGCTTAAAAATAATAGAAGAAAAACCGATTAAGGATTATGAAGACACAAAAAAACAAGTAAAAGGTAAAGTAATTTCTTTTATAACTGGAATTATATTAACAGCAATAGCTTTTGCATTAGGGCTAAGCAAATTTATGTAGGAGGTGAGAGAATATGGACATTCAAACAATAATATCAGTAATGACTATTGCTTTAATGGTAATAGCTTTTTTTATTTACATAGCATGGCAAATAAAGAAGAATGGACTTAAAGAATTTGCAACACAAATGATAGTAAAAGCAGAAGATATGTACAAAAAAGGACAAAATGATGAAAAATTTAATTATGTTGTAGAGAAGGTAATTGCAATGATACCAATGCCATTACAATTATTTATAACAGAAGACATGGTTAAGAATTTTATACAAAAAGTATTTGATAGTGTAAAAACAGCATTAGACTATACACCAAAAAAGGAGGGATAATAATGGAAGAAGAAATTGTAGAAACAATGGAACTTGCAGAAGAAGATACAAGAGGGGAGGCAAACGAATAATGAATATAGAAGATAGACTATTAACAGTAAATCCATATTCAAGAAGTGGAGAAAAACAAGGAACTATACAAAAAATTGTAGTTCACTGGGTTGGAAATGCAGGAAGTTCAGCAATAGCTAATAGAAACTATTTTGAGAGCTTAGCAACATCACATAAGACATATGCTTCATCTCATTATATAATTGGCTTAAACGGTGAAATAATAAGATGTATACCAGAAGATGAAGTTGCTTTCCATAGTGGTAGTTATTCTATGAATAGAAAATCAATTGGAATAGAAGATTGCCACCCAGACTGGGAAGGAAAATTCAATGGCAATACATGTAATAGTTTAGTAGAATTATGTGCAGATATATGTAAAAGATATAATTTAGGTATAGATGCAATTATAAGACATTATGATGTAACAGGAAAAGAATGTCCAAGATATTATGTAAAAAATGAACAAGCTTGGATTCAATTCAAAAATGATGTAGCAAATAAATTAGGACAAGCTACAACTAATGTAGCAGTACCAAAAGTTGAAGGGAGTGATGAACCAGTGAGAAAATATAAAAACGGTTCAACAAAAGAAATTATATATGCAGATACAAGTTTAACAAAAGTAATAGGAAGTTTATCACCATATGAAGAATGTGACTGTTTTGGAATATTTAATGGAAGACCAATGGTAAGATATAATGTTTCTGGAACAGGTAATTACAAAATAGGTTTTGCTAAATGGCTTGGAGGAGTGAAATAATAAAAAATAGTATAATAAAAAAGGGGCTGTAAAGCTCCTTTTGTTTGGCGGGAATTTTCGGATTTTCACCGAGGTCTTATGTATAAAACGATATCTTAACCACCGTTAGTTTGCTCAACACACCATTCCCATATATATATATAACTAAGACCTTTGTTATTGCTTTTCTTCATATTACATTCCTCCTTTGATTTCAACCAATTTACTATCCTTTCTATTATTTTTAGCAGAAATTCTATAAACATTGGAATAGGATCAATTTTCAACAGAATAATATATAAAACAAACTCAACTATTTTTAGAATATCAATTTTTATCTTTGTTACATTTATTTTATAATATTGTTTTTTTATTGTCAATATTAATTAAAAAAATAAATTGAAAAAATAAATTTTACACTTGATTTGAGGTACAACTATATTAATCAAAAAATAAAACGGCTTAAAATGGATTTTAAAGGCTTGCTTTTTGGCTAAATATCAAGGAAAAATAAGTTTTACAAAAACTATTGACAAATAAAAAAAATATGCATATAATTTATTAAAGATTAATACAATGTGTATTAATTAAGGAGGTATATATTATGTATCAAGAATGGTTCCAAGAATATGATAAAATTGTAAGTAGTGAAGATAAAGAAAAACAGTCTAAATAATTAGACTGTTTTTGTTTCTTTTGATAATAGTTTTTTTACTTCATTATCCATCCTTTTTTGCATCTTATTTATTTTCTTTTGAGTTTTTATAAGCTTTTTTATATCTTTATTTTTTCTTTTATTCCACATATTGTATACTTGAATAATATTGGTAAAATATTTATCTACATTATTATTGTTGTTTGCTGCAATTAATACAGCTAATATTTTAATTGTTTTCAAAAAAGTTTGATGTAGAGAATCATATATAAATTCAGAACCAGCTGCTTGACTTGTAATAGTTATACAAATAGCTTCTAAATGATTAAGCGTGCTTTCAACTAAAACTGGAAATTTACTGTTAAATTTTTCTTGCTCTTTTTCAGAATATTTTTCATTCAAGAAATTTTGATATTCTTTTTGAGTATCTTCTGAACATAAAATATCCTTAAAATTTTTAAATACATCTACATCTTCGTCTTCATTTTCAGCCACAAGTATATCTTCTATTTCAAAAGTTGTAAATTGAGATAAACATTCTGGATGATTATCAAATATACTAGTTACTTTTTGTATATATGAATTTTTTAATAAAGTTTTTGAAATTAATCCCATTTTTTCTATTAAATTATCAGCGAAATCGGTAGCAATTTGAGATGCTTTTTCTTGTTGCTTAGATAATTTACTTTTTATATATTGATGCATAGACCAAATTGCAGTAAAAAATAGTCCGACTAATGTGATCCAAGTTCCCCAGTTACTAAGCGATATTTTGCATATATATATTTCTTGTGATTGAACTTCGTTTGGATTTTGAATATCACAAAAGTTAAAAAACATAATAGATAAAAGTAAAAAAATACTAACTAAAAATATTATAGGTACAATTTTTAAAAATTTCAAAAAATATTTCATAAAATTATTTTTACATTCGCTATAAAAAGCAATACACTTATTTTTAATCTTATTAATATAACAATTCATTTTAACATCCTCCCATATAACTAAGAGTATTATATAGAGTCAAAGGCAATAAGTCAACAGATTTTTAAATATTTTCCAAAATATTCCAAATCTTCGACACCATTCGACACACAAAATTAACATAATATGTTATAATACACATGAGGTGATGAATATGAACGAAGCATATAACAAATCACTACAAATGATGAAATATTTAAAAATAAGATTAACAAGAAAACAATATACAGAATTAGCAAAGAGATTTAATTTGTTAAGTATACAGAGTTTGCAATTTATGTCAAAAAAGAGTTATGAAAGCATAATTACAAGTATACTAAAAGAGAAATAGTCCCAGAAATGGGACTTTTTTTGAATATTTTTTAAAATAATGTAAATAATATAAATATGATTAATTATTATGAAAAAAGTAAAAAAGAATTTATAAAATATATAAAAAAGAATCCGTATGTGACAAGAGAAGAGTGGGATGAGGATGCTCACCAAAATTGTTTATTGAGTGCACTTATTTTGTGTTCTCATGAAATAACAGAAAATACATTAGAAATATTACAAAAGCATAGTAAGAATGAGTTTGAATTTTTAAAAGAAATGTTTACAATAATTCCAGACAAACGTTTAATAATTTTAAAGAATAAAATAAAGAAAATTATTGGCTTAAAAAGAAAAAACGAGGAAAAAGATGCAACAAGATAATGTAAAGAGAATAAAGAGTTTAAGAAATAAATTGCATAAAAGCATCAAAAAATACGGAGTAAATGCAGAAGAAACAAGAAAAATAAGTGACGAAATGGATAAGTTAATAAATGAATATTATGATAATATACAAAGAATAAGCTATCCTGCCACCAGTGAAATGAAACTATATTATGAGTACTCATATAAGCAATTAAAGATAGTAACACAACAATTAGAAAGATTTCCGTCTGTGCAAGAGTGGAATAAATTCGCAAAAGAAAATGTTTTACTAAGTAGTATGTCAATGCAATACATCTCAAAACTCAACTGGAATTATTTAAGAACTAAAATTTTAAGAGAATTGAATATGAATATATAAAAAAATTGAAAAAATTTTTCCGCGTAGTTACTGGCTTTGCGGATTTTTTTGTCGAAACCGAGATTAGAAAACTTGACATTATTTCTCATTCATATAAAATAAGAAAGAAGAAGACAACAGATTCGCAGTCAACTGTCTTCCTCTTCACACATTCATACTTAAAAATAAGTACATATACAGTATAACTTCTTAAGTATGAAATGTCAAATTTTTATATGAAAGAAGGTTTAAGCTATGAAAGATGTAGTAGAAAATGAAGTAATAAATGAAAAACGGATGTAAGGTATTTACAAAAAATAATGGAAAGGGTATAATAAGGAAGAAATATAACCCCTCTAATGAAAAAAATATTTTTCACGAAAGAGAGGGATTGTTAATGAAAGAAACAAATGATATAATAAAGGATATTGTGTTAAAATTAAGTAAAAAGTATAATAAGAAAGAGAAAATGATTCGAATTATGTTAGAAAAATGCGACAATTTAGGATATACTTTTAAAGAAAGTAAAGATTTAATAGAAGAATTTTTTGAAGAAAATTGACTTGTCCAAAACTTGTCCAGCATTTTAGAAAAGTATAGTATAGTATAGAATCATTAAGAAAAATAGAGAACTGGAAAAACTTGATTTTAAGCATAACACAGAATGTTATAGAAGATATCAGAAAATAATTTATTTTGACTCTGACTCCGACATTCCTGTGTTCGAATCACAGTACCCCAGCCAAATTTTCCTTATTTTGTAATTGTAATATGAAAGGAAGAATAAATATGAAAAAAACAAATGAAAAAGGAATAACTATAATAACCTTAGTAATAACAATAATTATATTATTGATATTAGCATCGATAGGAGTAAATTCTGGAAAAGGGACAATAGAACTAGCAAAATATGATAAGCTAAGAAATGAACTGACTATTATACAAACAAAAGTAAATGATTTAAATCAAGAGAATAAAACTGAAATAGGACAAAAAATATCAACTGCTCAAAAATCAATTCTAAACATTGATACTGTATCAAACATTATATATTCAGGAAGAACAGAAGCGGAAAAAGCAGAAATAGAAAATGGATTTAGATATTGCAGTTCTGATTATATAGAAAAACAATTTGGTTTAGATGGCATAGATAGAGATTATTTAATTAATGTTGAATATAGATATGTGGTTTCGTGTGAGGGATTGGAATATAAAGGGACAATTTATTATATGATAGACCAAATGGATAGTGGGTTATATAATGTGGAATATCATAATAAAAATAGTAATACTGGTAGCTTTGATGTAAGCGCAGAAAAAATTGGAGATAAATATAAAATAAGTGTTTCAAATATTAAACATGATGGATATGTAAGTAATTGGCAAGTTAAATATAAATTGGATACAGATAATAATTGGAAAACTTCAAATAAATTAGAGTTTGAGGTTGAGAATGGTGGAAATTATATTATTAAAGTGGTTCATGGAAATGAAATTGATTTAGGAGAGAAAACATTATATGTTGGACCTATATTAGCTGCTAATAAAGTAAAGGTAGGAGACTATGTTAAATATATACCAGATACAGCAAACACAACAGAAATATTACAAGAACTAAACACATATTCAGGCTCAGATAAAAATACAACATCAACATTAACACAAGAAAGTTTAAATTGGAGAGTACTTGATATAAAAGATGGACAAGTAAGATTAATAAGCGAATTGCCAACAACATCAAAAATTACACTATCAGGATATAATGGATATAATAATGCAGTTAAATTATTAGATGATACTTGTAGTACACTATATACAAATAAACAATTAGCAAGTAAAGTACAAAACATAAAAATAGAAGATATACAGGATAAAATGATTGAAACAGATTATTCAAAATTTGATTCAAACTATGGAAAAAAATTTACACCAACAATTAAATATTATCCAAATATATTAATAAAAGAAAAAGAACAAAAAGTAAATGGAACAGCTGGAACAGAATTAGGACTAAGTGAACAAACAGAATTAATAAATCAAACAACAAAACCACAAGCTACTTCATTAGAAGTAAAATATACATCTTGGAGTAAGACTATGACAACAAATTATTTCAAAGATAGTAAATATTATGAATTGTTTATAAATAATAATGGAAGTAATTATTCAACATATTGGATGTCATCTCGTTGCGTCCGTGCTGACTCTAACTATGCTTACTTCTATGGTCGCTTTGTGGCCTCTGCTAGTGTCGGCGCCAGCGACTTGTACAATTCTGGCGGCGGTGAGACTCATAACGCCTATGCTTTTCGCCCAGTCATAACTCTAAACTCTAATGTCCAAATAGATACAGCAAATTCTGGAAATGGAAGTACAGCAAAGGATGGATATGCAATCAAATAAATAGTTTAATACATTGAATACAATACACCAGAATGTTTTTTGAATTATTGAAAAAATTAAAAATAAGCAGAAAATACGTATATTATATAATATATTTTTAACTATGAATAAAAATTAATAGAAAAAATATAGAGATATACGTATTTTTATGTTTTATAAGATAATAACAAAAAAATTACTAAAATACAACAATAATATTTAAGTTTAGATTATTAAAATAATATGTAGAAATAAGCCTAACAATGTGATATAATTCAAAATGAAAAATAAAGAAGGAGAGAAACTAATTGGTAGCAGAAGTCATAATAAATAGTAAAGCAAAACAACTAAATAGAACATTTGATTACAACATACCAAAAAAAATGGAAAACATAATACTAGTAGGAAGCAAAGTATTAGTACCATTTGGAAGACTCAAAACATTAGAAGAAGCACATGTTGTAAAAATAAAAGAAAAATCAGAATATGAAATAAAAGACATAGCAAAAGTTGAAAATGGACTAACAGACAAGCAAATAGAATTAGCAAACTGGATTGCAAAAAGATACTTTTGCAATGTATCAGATTGTATAAGACTAATGCAAACACCAGGTACAAATGCAAAAGATGTAAATAAAAGAATACAAGACAAAAAAATAAATGTAATATATTTAAAAAAAGACATAGAAGAAATAGATTTCGAAATAAAAACACAAAAATTGAAATCAGATAAACAAATAAGAATCTTAAATTTTGTAAAAGACAATGAAGGATGTACAATACCTGATATAGAAGCATTTACAGATTGTTCAAGAGCAATAGTAAATACATTAATAAAAAATGGATACTTAGAACTAGTTGAACAAAAAATTGAGAGAAATCCATTAGAAAATAAAAATATAGAAAACACAAACAACTTAAAATTAATAAAAGAACAGCAAGAAGCCTATGACAAAGTCTCAACATGCATAGACAAAGAAGAATATGAAGAATTTTTATTATATGGTGTTACAGGTTCAGGAAAAACAGAAGTATATTTACAGTTAATAGATAAAGTATTAAAAAAAGGAAAATCAGCAATAGTTTTAGTACCAGAAATATCCTTAACACCACAAATGTTAGACAGATTTATATCAAGATTCGGAAAAGAAACAATAGCAGTATTACATAGTAAACTATCAATAGGAGAAAGACATGACGAATGGGAAAGAATAAAAGAAGACAAAGCAAAAATTGTAATAGGAGCAAGATCAGCAATATTTGCACCAGTCAAAGATTTAGGAATAATAATAATTGATGAAGAACATGACAGCTCATATAAATCAGAAGCAAGTCCAAAATATGATGCAAAAGAAATAGCAAAGAAAATTGCAAAACAAGAAAGAGTACCATTAGTATTAGGAAGTGCAACACCTGATTTAAGAACATTTTACAATGCAAAAGAAACACACAAAATAACACTATTAGAATTAACGAGAAGAGCAAATAATTCTAACTTACCAAAAGTAGAAATAATAGATTTAAAGCAAGAACTTGCAAATGGAAATAGGTCAATGTTAAGCTTAGATTTATATCAAGCAATAGAGAAAAATTTGAAAGATAAATTACAAACAATATTATTTTTAAATAGAAGAGGATATTCAACATTTATAATGTGTAGAAATTGTGGGTATACTGTAAAATGCAAGAATTGTAATATTAGTATGACATATCATAGTTACGAGGATAAACTAAAATGTCACTATTGTGGATATGAAGAAAAAGTTGTAACAAAATGTCCAGAATGCGGAAGTGACAAAATAAGATATTTCGGAACAGGAACACAAAAATTAGAACAGGAAATATTAAAACAATTTCCACAAGCCAAAACAATAAGAATGGATGTAGACACAGTAACAAAGAAAAACTCACATGAACAGATTTTAAACAAGTTCAAAAATGATGGAATTGATATATTAATTGGAACGCAGATGGTTGTAAAAGGACATCATTTTCCAAAAGTAACATTAGTAGGAGTTATAGCAGCAGATAGCTCATTAAATATAGACGATTATAGAGCAACAGAAAGAACATTTCAAATTTTAACACAAGTAGCAGGAAGAGCGGGAAGAGAAAATTTACCAGGAAAAGTTATAATACAAACATATAATCCAGAAAATTTCAGTATTCAAGATGCGCAAAAACAAAATTATCAAGAATTTTATGAAACAGAAATCGCTTTAAGAAAACAGTTGAAATATCCACCATTTTGCGATATAATAATAATTGGATTTAATAGTTTAGACGAAAATGAAATAAAAAAAGTTTCAAATAAATCATATGAATATCTAATAAAAAAATTAAACAATGAAAAATTTAAAATTTTTAAGCCAATGCCATCACCAATAGATAAAATTCAAAATAGGTTTAGATGGAGAATAATCATAAAAGGAAATATGAATGAACAAGCAAATGAAATATTAAATGATTTGTTAAAAGAAATATATAGTGAAAATTATAAAAACACTAAGATTTCAGTTGATGTAAATCCAAATAGTATGATGTAGAAGTTAGGGGGAATAAAAGTGGCAATAAGAAATTTGAGATATGAAGGAGACGAAATTTTAAAGAAAAAATCAAGAGAAATTGAAACAATAGATGAAAAACTACAAACATTAATAGATGATATGATTGATACAATGCACAAATATAATGGAGTTGGACTAGCAGCTGTACAAGTCGGAATTTTAAAAAGAGTTTTTGTTGTAGATTTATATGATGATAAAGGACCTATGGCTTTTATAAATCCCATTATTTTAAAAACAAAAGGTGAAAGAGAAGTTGAAGAAGGATGTTTAAGCTTTCCAAATCAATTCGCAAAAGTTGTTAGACCTGATGAAGTTACAGCAGAATATACTGATAGAAACGGAAAAAGGGTCAAAGTGAAAGCAAAAGATTTATTAGCACAAGCTATATGTCATGAATATGATCATTTAGAAGGAGAAGTTTTTGTTGATAAAATTGTTCCTGGAACTATGGAATATGTAGAACCGGAAAAATAATGTCCTAAAAGATACGTTACCAAAAGGATAAGGAGAGTGTAAAAGTGTTAAATATTTTATTTATGGGAACACCAGATTTTGCAAAAGAGAGTTTGGAAGCTATTTATAATGCTGGGCACAATATATTAGGAGTTGTAACAAATCCAGACAAACCAAAAGGAAGAGGAATGAAATTAATTGCATCACCAGTAAAAGAATATGCTATTGAGAAAAATTTGAAAATATTCCAACCTGAAAAAGTAAGAAAAAATGAAGAATTTATAGAACAAATAAAAAAATTAAATCCAGATGTTATATGTGTTGTGGCATATGGAAAAATATTACCAAAAGAAATATTAGAAATACCAAGGTTGGGTTGTATAAATGTACATGGTTCATTACTTCCTAAATAC
>ERZ772991.850-NODE-850-length-33238-cov-3.613356_pt1 | contig 33238 bp, 18 predicted proteins | sample MGYA00511128_ERZ772991 | MGnify/ENA primary metagenome ERZ772991 (study PRJEB29015, sample SAMEA2737655) | human gut metagenome | biome: human gut; feature: human-associated habitat; material: faeces | place: China | collected 2012 ... | reverse complement strand
TCCTGTCCCTATTCGGGCAACTTCGCCATCGCGTCGAACACTTCCTCCCAACTGGCGGACGACGCTTCCAGCCCGCCGAGTTCCAGGCCGCGCTCCCGCGCCGCCTCCGCCATGTCGTCGCGCCAGTGCGGCTCGTATGCCATCCGGGAGGCGTAGTAGATGAAGTCCCTCTCATGGTCGCAGAGCCAGCCGGTCCTGCCGTGTTCCACCATCTGCCGCCACCCGCCCCGGTTATCGACAATCAGCACGCTGCCGGAGGCCATCGCCTCAAAGCCCACGCGCGGCCAGTTCTCCGTCGTGTCCGTGGGTTGCAGCACAATCTTGCAGTGCTTGTAAAACTCCTGCTGGGAGACTTCCGTCTGGTCTCGCGCCGTCCTGATCCAGTCGTAGGGCTTGCCGATCTTCTCCTCGCTCCGGTGGTCGAACCCCAGGAAGAGGCCGCGCTTGGGCACCGGGGAGACGAAGTATTCATAGATTTGCAGCGTGTTCCGGGCGAATTTGTCCGCGTCCTGGCGGGAAATCCGTCCGCACCCGAAGTACTCGCCCGTCCTCTCCGTAATAAAGGGGAAGGCGTCGCTGTGGAAGTACGGCTTAAACGTCATGAACCGGACGGACGGGTCCGCGTTCAGCCCTTGCAGGAGGGGCATGTTCTTCTGCCTCACCTCGTCGTTCTGGTAGAGGAACATGGCAATCAGCCCTTCCTTCATCAATTCCTTCTCCTTGTCGAAGAGCCATGTCATGCAGTTCACAAAGACGGTGCGCTTCGTATGTTTCCGGATCTCCGGGATGGCGTCCAGAAACTCGCTGTTGCAGAACCCCATCACCGGGTCGCCCGGTTCCAGAGCCGTCCAGTCGTCCGCCGCGTGGATGACCACCCCCAGCCGCAGCAGTTCCACATAAAGGCCTTCCGGGTAGAAACTGTCCCCGGTCGGGATGAGGTGGACCTCCATCCCCATCTTCCGCCACACGATCATCTGGTGGTGCAGCTCCGTCCCCGCCCCGCCGTAAAGCGACGGGAACCCATGCACGAAAATCCTTTTTAACGCCCTGCTCATGGTTGATTAGGCTCTCACCTTACCACGTCCTCCACGCGCCGCCAAGAATCCTCTACATTTTTTCCCTTCCAGGCGCAAAAAAAAACCAGCCGATCCCGTTGCCCGAGATGGCATTGTTCGCTCTACCACAGGATATCCGTGCCCTTGGCAAGGCCCTTGTAAGGAGAAGGACGTTCCTCCACTTCATCCTGCCGCCAGCCGAGTTGTTTTGAGATATAACCGGCTTCGTGCGCTTCGCTGAAGGTGCGCAGGGCATCGGCGGCGTGGGAGCAGACATCATGGAGGGGTTCCGTTTTCCGGGTGCCGTTGGCTCCGGGAGGGGCGGTTTTGTAATTGGAGAGGGCGCTGACGCCGGAGAGGTAGCCTTCCTTGATGCCCTCGACATTCGTTTTCTCCGAGCATCTGGCGTGGATGACGGCGTGGCGCAGGAGGCGGCGGGCGGCGTCAATGGAGGCCCAGCGGTCCCGGGTACAAGGGATGCGGAGGCAGGAAAACCCGGCGCGCTCCAGGGAGGCGAGGAAGGAGGTGCTGCCAGGAACGCGGTTTTCACAGTCGTGGGGAAGGAGGCAGTCACGGATGTGGTAGCCGTTCCGGGCTTCGCGTTTGTGGATTTCAGCGATGTACCAGTCCAGTGTCAGGCCATTGGCGGTGATGTTGTCCAGGAAGTAGAATTTGCCGTCCGATCCGGGCTGGATGATCCAGATGGACATGAAGTCCGCCACTCCGATGTCCCACGCGGCATAAACAGGTAAAAAGGCGTCCACCTCAAACTCCGCCGTGAGGCGGCCCAGTTCCCGGAGGCGGTTGATTTGACTTCCGAAAATGGTGCCTGCCGCGATGGGATTGAGCGCTTCATCCGGAACGGTGGGGTATTCCTGGCGCATGAGCCAGCCCTGGGTGCGGGCCATGGATTCATACCAGGCTTTCTGTTCATCATCGAGAATGATGTTGTAATCCTTTTCCAGGGACTTGAAGTATTTCTGCATTTCCCGGTCTCCGGAGGGCTTGCAGCCTTCCAGCCGGTATTCATGCTGACGAATCCATGAGAAGAAGAAGAAACGGAAGTCCAGAGGAGAGAGGGGCTTGCCTACCATGTCCATGGCGGCCACCGTGAGAGAGTAGTTGAGGCCGTACTGTCCGCCTTCGTGGGTGGATTCCTTGATGATGATGCCGGTTTTGGAGATGGTATTGAAGCCGCCGGTCATGATTTCCGAGGCCTTTTTGGGATCGTGGGCGGCAATGGCTCCCAGTTCCGAGATATGGAGAATTTGAAGGGTTCCGCCGCGCAGGGAGGTGGCGGCATAGACAGTGGATCCGTTCGGGAATTTGACATCGGACTGGGTGAAGGCCGCCCCTTTCATCTCGTCCTTGATCAGGGAGCCGATGAAGGCAATGAGGCGGTCCCGTTCCGTGGGGTTTTCCGGAAGGTAGTCCAGATGGTCGAAAGCGAAGTGCATCTTGTCCATCTTCTTTTCCGCCTCCGGGCGGGTGCGGTCGATGACGCCGCAGGTGATGTTGGGGGTGAAGAGGGCGGCGTCCAGCTCCAGGATGGCGGCAAAGGTGGAGATGCCGAGCTGGCGCACTTTCAGGATGTCGTTGCGGTAGTGGAGCTTGTCGTAGAGTTCTTCCTGCGCCCAATTCATGCAGAAACGCTGGAGCAGCCCCTCCTTGTCAATGATCCAGTAGAGGTTGTTGAGACGCCACTTGCGGTCATCGAGCAGCGTCTTGATTTCCTGGTACTGTCCCGGAGTCAGTTCCATGAGCGAGGAGGGGAAGGATACGGGAGGGGGACAGGTGGTCATCAACCCTGGAGGGCGAGAAGGCGCAGGGGGCGGTCCCCACGGACGCGGAGGCCGACGACGGTTTCGTAATCCCAGTGGCCGGAGGTGATGAGGTTGTTCCAGCCGGGAGGGAGCATCCTGTCGTTGCGGTCCAGCTTGTCCCAGCGCATGCCGTCGCAGGAGACTTCCACGCCGTCCACCAGCGTTTCCCCGGCCAGGCAGACCTGGACGGTGGCGACGGGGGCTTTCTGCACTTTGGCCTCCACGGAGGTAAGGGCGTTGGTGACGAGGGTGGAGGTGTAGTCCAGCCGGTCATGGTCCACATATACGTCATCGTCCCGGATGACTTCGAGATACCGCCCCTCTTCCCGGTCTACGGCCAGGAAGAGGGAGTCGCTGTCCGTACCGTTGGGGAGAGAGACGACGGAGGTGATTTTCCCCGCAGTCTCATACCTGTGCCAGCAGTGGACTTCGTGCATGGAGTTGTAGGTCATCAGGGCCAGCGTCCCGTCTTTCAAAGTGAAGACGGCGCGGGCTTCCGGCTTGCGCAAGATGGTTCCCCCGGTGACGCCGCCGCCTTGCGCGAGGATGTGATCGGCAAAGACGGTGAGATCCCGCGAGACGTAGGAGTCTGACTGGAAATCATAGCCGTATTGATACAGGCGGCCTCCTCCGCGTTCGCAGTAGAGGACTTTGTCCACGGCCATGATGGCCGGAACAGGGACGCTGCCGACGTAACCGTGGTTTTCCACCCGGACGGTGGCGTGCGTCAGGGAGGCGGCGTTGCCCGAAGAGATGATGTATTCCGCGTCCGCCGTGCCCAGCAGCAGGCGGAAGGAGTGGGCCATGAGCCAGCAGATGCCGTTCTGGGAGGTGGTGGAGAGGGTGAGGGCCAGGGCGCTGTCATCCTGCGTGCCGGTGTCAAAGTTGTTGAGGTCGTCCGTTTTTGACATCCAGAGGGATTGCGGCTGGGCGGCGGTGGAAGCGAAGACGAGCCGCTGGCCGAAGATTTCCGCGAGGATGGGGTAGCCGTAGGCGGTGCGGAAAGCGCACCAGCTCCAGTCGATCACCTCCCTCCGCCCGGTGAAGCCGTGCTTGATGGGGCTGACGTACTGCCAGCCGGAGGCGACGGGAACGTCCATGTCTTCGTCCATGGTTTCCGTGTATTTCAGAAGCATGTCGTGCTTGTAGGAGGAGACGACGAGCTTGTTGGAGCAGGTGTCGTCCGGGAACCCGTTTTCCAGGGAGTCATCCACGTATTTGCTGCGGGTGAGGAAGAGGCGCACATGGCATTCCTCCCCGGATTCCGTACCGGTGATGAGCGTATTGCTGGCAGCGCCCAGGCGGGAGAAGGAGGAGCCGCGCGTTTCCCATTCCCGCTCCAGACCGGGGCCGTCATAGGAACGGCGGACCTCGTAGGAGCCGTACCAGCCGCCGGAACAGTAGAATTCCCAGTTGCCCTTGCACGGCAGGGCATCCTCGATGGGAAGGGCCCTGACAAAGTGGCCGGGGTAGTCGGCAGGTGAAACGGCCCCTTCCACGTAGTCGTCCGCACCGGAGAAGGCGCGGATGCAGGAGAAGTATTCCCAGTAGCCGGATTTGAGGACGAGTTTTTCGTTCTTGGTGTAGTTGCGTTCCGAGAGGCCGGAGATGGGGGTAAGGGCATCGAATCCGTCCGTGCTTTCCGCTTTCAAAAAGTTGTCCGGGTAGTTTTCTGGAGCGTTGAGTCCGTTAATGAAGCTGCCCGCTTCCAGATCCTTGATGCAGACGTAGTAGGCTAAACTGGAGTCTCCGCGCAGGGCGAGCCTGGCGCCGGAGGCGAAGGAGGAGGTAGGGGAGAGGAGTTCCGTTTTGCGGACTCCGGCCAGCAGGGAGGAACGGTAGGAGAAGGCTTCCTGTTGTTCCGTGTAGAAGGAGGCGCGCAGGATGTCTCCGCTTTCCATGGAGCGTTCCGCGTCCGGGAGGGAATCTGGCAGGACGACGGAATAGGAGCCGTCCGCCTGGGTGAGGATGAGAACGGGATCGTCCCGGTAGCCGGTGTGCCGCCAGGGGTAGGCCTTGAAGGAGAAGGGCTCAAACTTCCATTGGCTGTTTTCCCGTTTCAGGACATGCGGAGGGCATGCCGGATGGGTGAAGAGGAGGAGGTTGTTGACCTGCTTCCAGCGCAGGGATTCCACCTCTCCGAATTCAGCGTCAAACCGGGCCAGTTCCTCGCCGGAGTCCGGAGAGAGGACGCGCAGGGCATCCCCTGAGACTTCAATGAGGAAGCGTTCGTTGCCGGAGTTGGAGTAGATGTAGGGGACGAGGCGGGAACGTTCCCAGGCCTCCGCGAAGGGAAGCATGCCCCTGCGGCGCCGGATGCCTCCCATCTGGGAAACGTCCCAGTTGATGAGGGTGGAGGCGCCCCGGTGGAAGGCGTCCAAGTCGGAGCGCTGGAGGAGTTCCGGGGAGAGTTCCCCGGCGTTGAAGGAGATGCGTTTCATCCCCCCAGCATGGGGATGTCTGGTTCCGAGGGGGAGTGCTTATGTCATGCAGGGGAGGCACATATGGCGTGAAGGCTGCTTTCGGCTAAACACGGAGTTGTAATACAACAGTCCTCATTTATCATCCTTATACTTCGCGAAAAATCTGAACGGATTATTTTAGAGATATCGCAAAGAAGGTTAATCTAGCATCCAATAGATTAGGGATTTTATGCATTGATTCCCCTTTGCAAAAACTAATCTTTCATTCCTGGGATTGTTATATATTCAATATTAATATTGTGACTTTTCAATTCATGGATTATACGCTCTATTTCCGATTGTGTTGATGTTCTTGTTACTGAAATAACGAATTTACTTTTGGAATCTGTGTTTTTTAATATATCGCCAAGATCCATGATTCTCTTGTTTCTATATTTAAACTGGATTCCTGAAGATAATGGAGTGGCATATATTATATTGGCATGCTTGGTTGTATGATTGTCTGAATTTTTGGGAAATAAGATTGGATCAAAAAATACCTGCTCAATCCTTGATTCTTTCAAATCAATAGGGATATTTTCATTGTCATTAATTTCCGGATTATTTTTCATTTCCAAGGGGATTCCATATTCATTTACCAAGTCGCCATTATTCATTGTTGAACAAGAATTAAAAATTGTCATGAGAAACAATATGAAAGCTGTATATTTTATTGCTTGCATGATTTTATAAAATTTATTTCTATTTGCAAAGAAATTGTTCGGTATCTAATTTTTAATTTCTGGAATTGTTATATATTCGATATTGATATTATGTTTTTTCAATTCATCAATTATACCTTCTACTTCAGATTGAGTTAATGATTTCTTAATTGAGACAACAAACTTGGTTTCAGAATCATTTTTCTTCAAGAAATTATCAAAGCAAACAATTTTCTTTTTTTGATATTCAAAAAGAAATCCTTCCGACGATGGTGTTGCATAAATTATTTTGGATTGCTTGTTTATATAATTTGATCTTTTGCCAATATATAAAGCAGGAACAGTTCTGGATTCCGTTATCTCAATTGGAAGAGATTTTAAATCGACATGTTTCATTGATTCTTTATACGGCGACAAATCTATTTCCTCTCCATAATTTAAATTAGGAGAACATGAGTTTATCATGACTATTTCTATTGTTGATATGGTTCTTATTACTCTAATTATTTTCATTAGTTGGAGAAATCTGTAATTAATCATTCTTCTTCTTTCTTCTTACATGGACAACACATGTGTAAAACATAAATCTTTGTTTTTGGATCTCTACTAAGACGATTAAAATACTCCTTTATGGAAGCTATTGGGTCAACAATATCTTTCACAATCGGTCCCCCTAAGCCTAATTGGGTCTTATATGTTCCCGGGTTATTACAATTTTCTCCTACAACATGATATGACAGGGGTAAAAATCGATTTGGTTTTGATCTTGATTCTCCTACTCCTTTATTAATATTAAAAGAATATATCACATGTTTTTCCTTAGGATTATCTTTTTTACATTCATTAGCGCCCTGAACTGCTCTGCAACCTTTATCTTTAAATTCTTTAGGTAGATCTTCTTTTGGATCTCCTTTTAGAACAATCGTCGGATCAAATCCTTCTTCTTCATCCATAGATTCAGAGGCACAATTGCCTTTTTTATTCCCAGGGCCGGCATAAACACCTGAATGAGGAAACCCTGGAATGGGTTTTCCCACGGTTAAGGGTAGTTGTTGAGGTTCATTACCTAAATAGTCATATAATCCAGTAACGTAATTCCAACAGAATAGGTAGCCGTGCTCAAGAAGATCTCTGTTAATCCACCTGCCGTCAAGCGGGTTGAAGTAGCGGAAATTATAATCAATCAGGCCAAGTTCATCGTCGTGATATTCCGACGAGAAACGGAACGGATTGATTTGAGCCATGTCGCCCTCCGTTTTGATTGCCGCGCCATAAGGAGCGTATTCATACAAGGCGCGCCGTCCTGCCTTGATGCCGAAGAGAGCCGTCGTGTTCTTGAGCAGGTCGTGCGTGTAGTAAATGTCTTCGTGGCTGCCATCGGCCACGTAGTTCCTCATGACGAGCACGCGCGTCGCGATTGATTCCGCCGGGTCCCACAGATAGGTTTTGCTCAGGATGGGAGCAATCGTTTCCGTGGCGTTCGTGGCGTTTAGCTCGGCGATTTGCAGGAATCCATTGTAAATGAATCGCTTTTTCGTTAGAAGAATATCATTTTCGTAGACGGCTTTTTCGACGCGACGGTTGAGATAGTCATAGACGCATTCCACACGTTTGTCATCCTGTTCAAAGCGGATCGCCTGATTCAGGCCGTTGTAGGTTACGTTCCATTCTCCGGTGGAGGTCTTCACCTTTGTCTGGTTACCGTCGGCATCGTAGGTCGGTACAAAAGGTGTTTCTGTACCCTCGGTGATCGCCGTATACTCGTTGAGCTGGTTAGCCGCATAGGTCTTGGGGGATGCGCTCGTCCCCTCCTGTGCAGTCTTCCTGTTGCCGATGTTATCGTAGCCGTAGCCATATGTGCCTCCCCTACTCATGACGTCGGCTATTAATTCGCTTCGGGCGTTGTATGAGTAGCTGTGTGTAAGATCGGGAGTTGCCGTGTTGAAGGTATCTTTCTTCGTGGAGGGTCTGCCCAGTTGATCGTAGGCGTAGTCCGTTTTGGCCGGATAATTGGTGCTACCAGGTCGCAAGTAGTCTATCTTTGTTACGAGGTCGCGCTTGTCTTCGTAGGCATAACGTCTGGTCAGGGTGTTGGGGTAACTCAGGGTTTCCGGCAGTCCGTTGACCTCGTTATAAGCGTAGGTAAAGGGCATTTCGATGCCGTTCATGGCGACGCTGCCCTTGCGGCCTTTGGCGTCATAGGTACTGGTGACGGTCTGGACGGTTTCTCCGTCATAGGCTAGGTTGAGGCCTGTGTCCCGGCCAAGGATGTCGAGAGCGTAGGTGAGTTCGCTGGCGATGATTCCTTGCGTCGCTTCCGAGGTCAGTTCATTGTACCGGTTGTAATCGAATGTGCGCATGCCCGAACCGTCCGTAATGGAAGTGACCATACCGAGGTGGTTGTATGTGTAGGTGATGGAGGGCGTTTTTGTGGTGGCACCGTCGTCGAAGACAATGGTAAGCAGTTCTCCTGTCAGCGGGGCGTAGGTACGTTGCGCTGTAATTGCCCGGGCGTTCGTGCTGTACTCCAGGCGGTTCAGGGTGTCGTAACCGTAACTTTCCTCTGTACCGTCGGCATAGGTTTTGCTCAAGAGAAGGCCTGTTGCGTTGTCGTATTGCCAGTTCGTCATGTCGCCGTCGGTACGTTGGCCGGGGTCTCCCGTGACGGTTTCGTCCGGTGCTCGGAAGGTCGTGAGTGAAACGAGGTTGTCAGCGTCGTCGTAACCATATAGAGATGGTTGGATACCCGTGCCGTATTCCGCTGTTTTACGCACCCGGTGATCGTAGGAGAAACAGGCCGTATGTCCGAGCGTGTCGGTGACGAGGGCGGGTTGGTCCGTGCCCGGATCGTAGATGGTGGTTGTGTCGTTGCCTATCGCATCGGTGATTTTGACGGTGCGCCCGGCGATGTCTTGTTCGGTGATGGTGGCGTTGTCCCGGGTGTCGGTATCGGTCAGGATAAGCCCGTGCTGGGTGTAGCTGCGTACATGAGTGACAATGACGCCTGCATGGTCTTTTTCGGAAACGGCGAATCCGTCAATTTCCGTTACTTCTGCTACGGTGTCGGAAGCTGGATGAAGCATTTTTTTCAGACGTTTGGTCGGTGCGCCGTATTCCGTCCATGTGGCGGTTTCGTTGCCGCGGGCATCAGTAACGACAGTCTTTTGGGCAAGCAGGGAACTCGTCAACGTAACGAGTTCACATTGTGACGTGGCTATAGATTCTCCCTCCGGAGTATAGCTCGTTTCCGTTTTTTGCAGGTAAACGCCGTCATTTTTCTGAAGGAAAGAGGTTGCCCATTCCGTAATGCGTGAGTCCTGTGGTGTTGGAGTCTCCGATAGCTTAACAGTCTGGGATACCAGATTCGCCATGACATCGTAGGCATAGAGGACAGGAGCCATCCCGCTCGTGTGCTGATTCGTTTTCTGTCCCTTTTCGTTGTATGCATGGGTTGTGATGATCCAGCCTCCATCCGTATTGGGAATTTCTTCTTTCACGGTCTGTCCGAAACCATCCACGGTTGTACGGAAGAGCATGATGTTGGTACCATCCGGTCCCGGCGTCGAAACGGTGGTGCGCACGCCTTCCCCTGTTGCATCGATCGTGTGGATGAGATGCCGCTGTCCGGTGCCAGATTGTTCGAGGATGGTTCCATCCGGGTGGAGGCGCGTGATGAATGTTGCACCGGAAGGCGTTGTTTCCGTTGTGGTCAGTCCATCTTCGCTGTAGGCATATGTCGTGATGCGTCCGAGTTCGTCAGTGAGCGATAAGATACGGCCCAGCAAGTCATAGCTGGTTTTGGTGATGGCTGTCATCGGCCCGATGTCCACGCGTTTTTCCAGTACGCGATCCATCGCGTCACGCGTGTAGGAGGTGATTGTTTCGGGTGTGGTTTCCGTCGCCGCACGTATCGTTTCTACAAGTTGGCGGGCGGTGTTGTACGAGTAGGTGGTGAGCACGCCGTCTTCATCCTTTTCCCACAGCGGACCGCAGCACATCACTGCGCGCTCCGTGACGCGTCCGTTGGCCCGTGTGCGTTTGATCCAGTTATTTTCGCAGTTGTATTCAAAGTCCGCAGCATCGAGCAAGGACCATGTGCCGTCAGGCAACAGAGCATAGTCTTCCACGCGTAGTTCGTTACCCTGTTCAGAAATGTAACTGATGCGCCGGGTACTCTGGCCGGGGACAAGCTCTCCGGCAACACGGGTTTCCTGCGCCACTTTATAGAGCGCGCCGTGTTCCTGCGTGGATTCATAGGCGTAATGCGTCTGTACGCCATTGACGGCTTGTTCCATTTTAACACGCCCCTGTGCGTGCTCGTTTGTGGCCGAGCCAAGCCAGGTTTCCTTGACTTCCATCTGGGTTTGCTCCGAGCCGAGGACTGTCATGCGCTTCTCTACGCGGCGCACGTGGTTTGCAACAGTGTAGGAATAGTTGATGCGCTGATAGGCCGTGGCATTGCCGTCTTTTACCAGCGCGATGCGCTGGTAGTCGATGTCCGAGTCGTAAAATTCCCCGTCTTTGTAATAGGTGTAGATTTGCTTGTAGCTGCCTCCCGCCCACGGTTCATACGTAACTGCCGGGCGACTGTGCGTGTCGTAGCCGTTGTTGAAATTTCCGCCCCTAACAGAGGAATAAGCGCTGTTACGCCCTGCTGCGTCATAGGAATATGACGTTTTCGAGGGGAACGAGGTTCCATAGGCCATGGTTTTATCGCTTCTCAATGTTCCTTCATCCGTATTTGTGAAGGTTTCCGATGTGCACGAGACGGCCTCCCCGTTCATCCCCCGCTTGATGGTGGTAATGATTTTGTACTGGTTGCCTCCCAGTTCTTCGCGCTCGCGTAGCGTGACGATTTCATCTTCCCCCGTGCCGCGCGACATCGACCATGTTTTGCCCGTCTGCCACCAAGACGTGACATAGGGTTCTCTCCCTGCTGCTTTTTCCGTGACGACGAGGCGCGTTTTTTCGGCGTTGGTGCCGACTTCAAAGGTTTTGAACGGTTCTCCGGTAACGGCGTACAGGCCGGTTTCTTCGTCCTTCACGCCCACCTGTCCAGGCAGATAGAGCGCGATCGTATAGCCGTCGTCCGCAATGTCCTCAATGTTTGCGAGACCATCCCACAGGTTCCAAATCTGGCGGATCGTTCCATCGTTCGCCTTCACAATATCAAGGTATTTGTTGAAGTCTTCAGCATAAATTTTACGGCCCGACCACGTGTTGTAGCTCGACGGCAACCCGGAATCGGTTGAATACACGACGGAGCTTTTGTCTGTTCCCTTGATTTCCATATAGGCTTTTCCACTAATGGAATCTGGGGCATTGGAGGAAGAAACAGTGTCTGTCGCTTTGAATCGGACGGCTTGATCTATTTTAGCTGAAACTCCCGCGCCAAAAACGGAAACTCCGTCACCACCGATCAGATAGTGGTTCTTGCTTGCGCCGTCAATACCCTGAATCATGGTATTGGGTTGACCGATGTATTCCGCCCCGGCGGGTTTTTTTACCTGCCTGTTCATCGGGTGTTTGTAGGTAAGAGATTGGACAGACCAAGCTGTCTGAGAAAAATTCTTTACCGCAATTTCAAGTCTTCCCCCAGGTACTCCACCGAGGCCGCGGAAGGTGCCGAAATTGGCCTGCCAAAGCATGTTATTTTTACCCGCCGTCGCCGTGATACGTTTACCGCCCGACGAACTGGCTCCCCAAGCAGAAGCTCTGGTGACCCGGCTGCGGGAAGAAGATGTTCCTGAACCGCCGCCCGGTTCCGGCGGATCTCCGCTGGAATCGCTCGATGAACAATCACAATCACAATCTTCCGGATCACAGTCGCAGGGATCGTCTTCATTCTCATCCGGGATGGCTTTTCCCGGCGGGACATTCAGAGTGAACTCCATGTAGGCTTTGTTGTATTTCTTTTTGAAGTCGATGTTGTCGTAACTCAGGCTGGCGCAATAGAAACCAGGAGACAGAGCTGCCGAATCTGAGCCGCTTTGTCCCGGGCTGCCGCCGTGTTCTCCCTGCGGAGGCAGGTTGATGGAGAGGGGGCCCATCGAAAAATAGCCTAAATCATCGACGCTCAGATTGGCCGAGACTTCAATTGGCTCAGGAGTCGGATTGTCTTCCGATTGCGTTGACGGTAATTCGCCGACTTGTACCATCCAGAAATAATCCCGGTGGAAGCCTTCCGAAGGCGGGCCTTCACTGATGGATTCGTGAATGTTCTGAGGCTCGCTGTTGCGTGTTTTCCGGATAGGTACATAGTATTTGAAGCCGGGATATTATCCTGCAAGAACCATGGAGGAAGAGGACAGAGGCTGCGCGTTATTATTGAAGGTGTGTGTGTTCATAGTATGTAAGCGGTGGGATGAATGGTTAGAAATATGAAATGGAAATCTCAACTATCATTTTTTTTAATACCAATGACCAAACTAAACGTCAACATGATTTTTTATGTTTTTTTGAATCATCTTGATTTTTTCAGAAATGACAAAGACAACAAAACATAATTTTTTGTGTATTTGACAGAATCCAAACGCCTTATGATGTGTGCGAATTTTTTTGAAGGCCTGCTTCTTCCCGTGCTCCCTACATTTCGCAATCATCCCCGGTACATTCCGCGAGCAGTTCCCGTTTTTCAGAAACCATGGAATATCAAAAACCATGGAACTCACACCTGACATCACCAAGATGTTCCGCACCAAGCAGGAGACATTGTGGAATACAGTCATCCAGCAGGATATGGAACTCATCAAGCCCTTCGTCACCCTCCACCCCAACTGCCGGGGCAAGAGCGTGGAACTGCCCTTCCACGGCAAGACGAAGATGAAGGAATATACGGGGCGCCTCTTAAAGATCGAATGGAGCGAAATGGATTTTGGCAAGCGGCACATCAAGCCGCGCAAGTTTTACGATTCCATTCCTCTCTCCGAGGACGACAAGCTGGAAATGGACACGCTGGACCTGCGGGCCGCGGAAGTGATGGGTGAGCAGCGCAACGCCCTCTCCCGGATGCACGACGAGGTGATTTTGGGCGTGACGGAGGACACGGACAACACCTATCGCATCCGCACCCAGGAGGACGGCATTTGCGGCGGAATTTTTGGAATCAATTACGTGGGAGACGACGGTTCCACGGTGGAGGCCATCGACACGTCGGAAAATTCTTTCCAGGTGATCCCGGTGGATTTTGTCGCCAAAGGCACCAGGACAGTTGCGGGTATGATCATCGACAAGATTGCCGAACTGAAGTGCCGTTACCAGATCATCAACGCCTGGCGCGCCGGAAAGGGGGACGACATTGTGGTGGCTATTTCCCCCAAGCAGCACATGGATATGTTGCTCATGGAACAAACACAAAACAGGAACTACGGCTTTTCCTCCCTGACTAATGGGGAAGTCAACGAGTTTTTGAAGGTGAAATTTTTGGTGACCAACATGTTGCCCATTGATGAACAGGGTAACCGGCTCTGTTGCGCGTGGCTGCGCTCGCGCGTCAAGTTCGGGGTGTGGCGGGACGCGCAGTTCCGCGTGGAGGCCCGTTCCGAATACGTGGACGTGCGCGAACAGATCACCGTGAAAGCTGCCCTGGGCGCCACGCGCCTGGACAACAAGACCGTCTTCCTGATGCCCTGCAAAGAGGCATAGGTACAAATGTGCGGTAGCATAACGTGTCCGGATGTTTGCCTGTAAAGTAAAGATCATCAATTATTCAGACAATACAAAAAATCCATTATTTTACAAAATATCCAACGTTATGCTATCACACCCCATGAATTGCCGAGGGAGATAACCCACTGCACTTTTTTTTCTGTTTATTTCTCCCGGAAAGGTCCCTGGCAGCCGCCAGCCTTCCGGGCATTTTCCAGGGCGGCTGCACCTTCATATCAACATCAACAAATTAAATTAAAATCATGAATACTCCTGTTACTTTACTTGAAGCGGAATTTCCCCTGGATAAATGGGAAGGCCAACTGAAAGGCGACCAGCCCCATTTGAATGTGGAAGCTCCCGCTCCCGAAAAAACCACCCTTTGGGACGGCTACATCAAAATTGAAACCGCAGGCTCTTATGAGATCAAGATAGGAGCGGATGATTACGGCTATTTCACGCTGGGCGGTCAAACAGCCAGCATTGCCGATCCGGGACAATACCGGGAATCCGATCCTGTCACCGTGGAACTGGAAGCGGGATGGCACCAGGCCTTCCTTTCCCACACCAACATCGACTACAAGCCGGAATCCGGCAACGTCTCGCGTTTCGACTCCTACCTCAACGGAGTCCAGGTGGAGCTCTACGACATCGTGCCCGCAGAAAACAAGCCGGTGGTGTGCAAGAAGGGATGTGACGGCAAGGAAGTTTGTGAGGACCCGGACGCCCCCAGCGGGGGAACCAGCCCCAGTTCCTCCCCATCCTCCGCCCGCATGTCCTCCCGGCTGGCCCGCTCCACGGTGTCCGGCTCCTCCGCAGGAACGAACGTGGCGGCGGATGCCTCCCAGGAAAGCATGTACTGGCAGTGCAACTTCGGCCTGTTCCGGGGATTGCCCGGCGTACCCGGAGGCCAGATTGAAATCGTGGAGGAGGAATTTACAGAACGCCTCTGGTCCCCCTCCGCCCTGTTGTTCCGCCATGTGCTGCACAGCACATTGCTCAAACCCACGGAAGGCTTGAGCAACAACTGCATGGTAGCTGTTCAGAAAGGTTCCCTGCTGGCCTATTACTTCATCACCCAGGGGGAAGAGGACAACGGAAGTGTGGGCAACATCGGCTACAACACGCGCCTGACCAACCGCGCCCGGATGCTGGGAGAAGATTTTACACCGGTCGTTTCCAATCCGGTTTACATTGAAGTGGCGGAAGCCAATGGAAGCAAAGTAGTCTATTCCGTGGAAACGGGAGATCCCGTGCGTTTTACGGCATCCAGCGGCCAGCAGCTCACGGAAGCGGATTTTCATGCTTTCATGGATGTGGTGTATGCGGAAGATGGTTCCCTGCGGCAGGTAAGCAATATTTCAGACGGCCTTGCCAGCGTGCAGGACGTGACGGAAGCGGGCTATACGCTGGCCCTGTACCTTCCTTCCCAGGTGGGGGCCAAGGATGAGACGACGGGGCTTTATGCCGTGACGGGAGAACCGTTCAAGCGCTTTGTTTTTGTCCGAAATGAAGAAGGGGACAAGGTGAGCGTGACGGAAAGAACGCCCGGAAGAAATGATTTTGTCACAACCTGGTGGAAGAATGGAGAGGTATGGTGCCTGGGCAAGGGCACGGGAGATTCCGCCATTCATACGGTCAGGACGCGCACGGAGGTCTCCGAAAAGGAATGGAACCTGCTGACTGAAGTGCGGATGGGGGAAGAAGGAATGGCGGTTTCCAGCCTGATGGAGAGCTACAAATCCACCCCGCAAGGCAATCTGCTGATGAGCAGGACGGAAGGTTACGGTTCCGGCATGGCCCGCACGACTTCTTATGAATATTCCGCCAACGGGGTTCTGACGAAAGAAACGCGTCCGAACGGTTCCGAAGTCAAGTATGAACAGGATCGTCTGGGCCGCCAGACTCTCGTTTCCACACCGTATAAAGGCTTTGCGGAAAAGAGAGTGAAGACGACCTACTGCGAAGAGAAGTTCAACGATCACGATCCCGCAGAAGTGACCACCATACTTCGGCAAAAGAACAAGGCGGACGTGCAGTTGAGCCAGACGCTTTATACCTATACGGAAGAAAACGACGTCAGGCGCGTGGAAGAAAGGACGACCGCGCTTGGGGCTGAAGGAACACGGCTGGAAGTGACGGAAACATGGCTGGCCTCCGCGCCCAATCCGTATGCCAGGGGACGCCTCAAGATGCGCCAGGGTATTGACGGCGTACAGAGGGTTTATTCTTATGAACTTACAATCTGGCATGGAGCGGCCTATACCGTGACGGAGGAAACGCAAATCGACGGAGCGCCCGTACCGGGGCAGAGCCGCCGAATGGTGTCCTTCATCTCGGCGGAAGGCAACACGGTCAGGACGGAGGAATACATCCTGCTGACGGATGGAACCTGGTCTCTGCTGGACAGCGCCGACTACGAGTTTGACCTTCAGAACCGCTGGATCAGGAAGACGTGCGGCAACGGACGAATAACGGAACGGGAACTGATGTGCGACGGGCGTCCCCTATGGGAAAAAGACGAAGACGGCCTCCTGACCAGCTACGGCTATGACAGCGCAAGGCGGCTGGTGGAAATGATCCGCTCCGCGACGGAGACTACCCCTGAAACCATCATCTCCTATACGAGGGACGCCCTGGGCCGTGTGGTTGAGGAGAGAAAGGACATTGGAGCCATGAGCACAGTGCGCCGGACGGCTTATGACGTGCTGGGACGCGTCAGCTCCGAGACGGATGAACTGGGAAGGGTTACGGCCTATGCCTATAGCGACGACGGATTGGAAGTGACTGTTACCACGACAGCGGGAGCCACTATCGTTACCACATATAATACGGACGGTAGTATTCGGGAACAAAGCGGTACGGGACAAAGAAACCTTGTTTATGTTTCAGACCTTGTTTCTGATGGCATCCGTACTACGGAACTGCTCCCAGGCAGTGGAGAAGAACAACCATCGGTTGTCGTTTCCAAGAAAATCACAGACGGCTTTGGTAATGTGATTAGAATCGGTACAGCCAACTGCTCCAATAGTTGCTACTATGAACGTTTCCTTTATAATACCAAGGGGCAACTCACCAGACGGGGAGTGGATAACATGGCCCCGACTTTGTACGAATACGATGCCTTTGGTAACGAGATCAAGGAAACGTGGAAGTTGGAAGCCAACCCTAACCTCTCCAACTCCCGCATCACGACTTATTCCTATGCGGTAGAACGAAAAGAAGATGGTGTTTACCGTATTACCCTCACTACAAAAAATAACGGAAAGGGAACCACATATCAGGAAAAGATAGAGAAATTAATTTCCCGTCTTTCTTCAGTACAGGAAAGTAAGATCCTTAGTACCGATGGGCGAGGTAATGTCATGACGGCATGGACGGAATACGGAACAGGAACGGAACGTCTACAGAAAAGCAGTGTCTCCACCTCAACCGTCATGGCAATAACAAAAACGGTGGACGGTTTTACTGTCTCTCAAACTGACTATGAGGGTATTACGACTTCTCAAGAAAGAACTTACACAGTTACAGGTACCATCCATGTAAGTTCCGATTCTCGCGGTAATCAAACGATCTCTCATATGGATCTCGCAGGCCGGGTTATTTCTGTTACTGACGCAGCAGGAAATATCACAACAACAGCATACGATTCGCTTACAGGTAATCGCTCTATTGTTACCGATTCACAGGGAAATACTGCCTGTTATACCTACGATGTCCGAGGTCGCAAAACCGCCGAGTGGGGTGCTGGTATACAACCGGCCCTTTTTACCTATGACGACGCTAATAGAATGACCAGTGTGACCACCTTTCGAGTGAAAGATGGAGTCATCGCCACTGATCCGACCGGCAGGACGGATGGAGACACAACCACTTGGGAATATCATGATGCCAGCGGGTTGGAACTCAAAAAGACCTATGCGGATGGAACGCATGAGGATCGAGAATACAATGCCCTGAATATGCTTGTCAAAAAGACGAACGCCCGTGGAATTGTGACCACTTACACATGGAATACCAACAAAGGCGTATGTTACCGCATCAAATATAGCGACGACACTCCTACGCAGGACTTCGTTTATAACAATGTTGCCAACCTGTACCGGATCACGGATGCATCAGGCACTCGTAATATCACTTACAATATCTATAATGAACAGGAAACCGATGCCATTGAAGTGAACGGTGACAAACATACTATTACAGAGAAAAGAGATTCTTTCGGACGTAGTAGCGGCTATATCCATGACAAAGGCGGCACTGTCCTTCAAACAATAGCCACCGATTATGATTCCACAGGACGTCTCTCCACAAGCTCTTTCCGCCACAGCGATGGAAGTGTCCAAGCCTTCACCTATGGTTATGTTCCAGGAACAAGGCTGCTACATTCCATTGCCCATCCCAATGGTATTACCGTCACTTATACCTATGATGAGAACCGGGATTTAATCACCGCTATCAACACAGTAAAAGACAACACAGACATTGTACTTAGAGGTTACACCTACAACGCACTGGGACAGCTCATTGCTCGTACCCAAAATAGACAGGGAGAATCCCGCAACGACAACTTTGGGTACAATTCACGCGGTGAGTTGATCAGTGCCACGTTGGGGACTTCTCCCTATGACTATCAATATGGGTACGACAATATAGGTAATCGCATCTCATCTCAGGAGTATGGCAATCAACTCGATTATACAACTAACACACTTAACCAATATACCAACTCTATTTTCAATACTATTGATACCTTATCGGACGCGTTTGAAGCGAAGTATGACGAAACAGGCAATCAAACATTGATAAAAACATCAACCGGCATTTGGTCGGTGGCGTATGACGCTAATAACCGTCCTATCAGCTTTATCAGTGAAAATGGTCAAACCATCATTACCTGTGGTTACGATTTCCTAGGTAGACGTTTTGAAAAAAAAGTCGTTCTCAATGGTTCAGTTATACTTCATCATCGTTACATTTACCGGGGTTACCTGCAAATTGCTGCACTGGACATGACCTTGCCTAACCGTACGCCTCTGCGGTTTATTCACTGGGACCCGGTGGAACAGCAGAACTCCCGCCCACTTTCCATATGTAAAGATAACACTTGGTACACTTATGCCCACGATTTGACCAAAAATGTCACGGAGTTATATACCTCAGACGGGGTACTTGCCGCTGCCTACGACTACACACCCTTTGGGACAGTGGATGCTACAGGGAGTACTGAACAACCAATTCAATGGAGCAGCGAATTCTATGATTCGGAATTAGGGCTTGTTTATTATAATTACCGACATTACAATCCAAACGATGGAAGATGGATTACACGTGATCCCAGTAATGAACAAGATGGATGGAATTTATATAGATTTATAAAAAACAATTGTTATACTTTCATCGATATTTTGGGTAAAAAATTAGAAAAACTCGATCTATCTTCAGACCAAATTCCATTAGAATTTGTGAGAAATTTCCCTGACTATATAGGGGGAGAAACAAAGCTGGATGTTGAAGTTGGCATCAAAAAGGAGAAAGATGAAGACGACGAAGAAAAGAAAAAACCTGTTATATTCATTCGGAAACAAGAGCTGACAATACGTATCAATGCGAATTTGGGTACTGATCCCAACGCGGGAAAACATTCATTTACTATCAAAGGACATAAGCAAACAACAGAATGGCACGAACGTCATCATGCTGCTTTATACATTGAAGGATGGAATAACGGGATAGAGTACGTCAATAAACGTGAAAAAAGCGTATGTGAAAAATGCTATATTTATCAAGAAAGTATTATTGAAAATGAATTTAAATTAATGGTAAATAAATATCAATTGGAAAACAAAAGGTTTGATAAAGAATATAGTAATGAAGATACAGCTCCTATTATTCAAGCGTTACAAATGGAATTTATTTCATTAACAACACAGCTTGCCATTCTCGAAAACTTGAAAGAAAGTATGTCATGCGAATAACCTGTCTTATTTATTTATTTGTTATGGTATCATGCGGATATTCAGCCGATGATATAAAGATCATTAAATCTATTAGTCAATCGGTAGATGGTACATCAAATAATGTTGTTTACAAAAAAAATGACAATAATAATGCTTCATTCATGAATTGTCTCTTAACAAGAGAACGAACGATTAATGGAGGCCCTTATAGTTATTCTGTGCCGGGTACAGATATTGTATGGCCTTCTCCCATCCCTGAAAATGAACGTTTATTCTGGCGTCAGTCTATAGAAAAATATGCTCATTACCATTTGGAAGAGTTCCCATTAAAACGTAACAATGGAATGAGTGAAGATATTGGTGATTTGGCATGGAGAATCTTGCTTTTCTCAAAATACCCAAATATAGATTTACTTCTTTATTTGAAACAAGATGAAATGTCATTTCCTATCATTCTCTTATTACGCGAAGGAAAAATAAACGCTGTTGATTTCAGGAAACTGTCTTCTTCTCCTAAAGTATTACAGAGAAAATTCTTGTTTCAAATTGCTTCCTGTGGAATAGATGATTTTAATTTATTGGTAAATAAATTAGAGGATTCTTTGGTTAAATTTTCTGTATCAGAAAATATGTATAACAATATTTTGTCTACGTTTTATTTGGTAAATTTGTCGGCAAAAAAAGCTTCATATAAATTTAATGAATCCATGATTTTATATAAAACAGATATAAATCATGTTAGAGAAATGTCTGGAATGCCATCAAGAACCACGTTTAATAATGGAAGTAGTTTAGTAATTCAAAATAGAGAAAATATATCCGAGTATTTTATGTTGGAACTTTATAATAAAAACGAACTTCCCGGGTTAGTTCAGAGTGTTGTATATGCAATGTATAATAGCTGTATAAATCCAAATGAAAATTCGTTTATTGTAAATTCGGATTTGCAGAAGATAAAATATAAAGTTTCTACTCTAATGATTGGATGTTTTATATCTAATTGGAATATTTCTTCATCTAAATTGAAGGAAAAAATGCTCTGAAAATTTTATTTATCAATTAACTTTTCATCGCGGTTCTTTTAAAATATCTTGGATGTTATCAAACAAGAAGTTTTAATAAAAGGAACTGCGATGGATTGTTTTCTGTTCCTAAAACCATCAACATCAGTTTGAGGCAACAGATAAAGTTGAGAATTTTTTTGAGGTATGAAACATCAATGGTAGACTCTCTTGGGAAATTGTTCCTATGGAGAGTCTGCTTTTTCATTCGGTTAAAAAATTGTAGAAAATAAGAAGTGAAGGTGTAAAGAATACATGATTGTTCTTTTCCTGATGGATTTTTCGGGAAAGAAGCAGTAGGTTGGGAATTGTTTCCCTGTCTCTCCATGAATACGCCTCTTCATTGCCTGCTGCTCCAGACGCCGGGAGAACTCCTGGAAGGTGAAAAAGACTTCCTCCGGCTGGGGTATGCCGTGGAAGCCTTTCCTTCCATGCAGGACGCCTCCTGCCTGGATGATGCGGAAGCGGAAGAACTTCCGCTGCATGCCTATGCCCCCGGCTGGCGCCATGGCGACCTGCCGGAGGTCCGCTCCCGCCGTGCCTCTCTGGTCCGGATGCTGACCGATCCTCGCTGGCAGAAGGAGGATTTCCTCATCTTTGGAGAAAGTGACGCTGTGCCGCTGGTGGAAGCTGCTACTCTGCGCGCCGCCCTGGAAAAGGAACTAAACGCTCATCCGGAAACGCATCTCCTGCGCCTCTTCCATCACAAGGCCCATTCTCCCAACGATCCCCGGAACGTGGTGGCGTCCCTGCGTTTTTCCGCTTTCCAGCCCGGCAGGGAACGGAGCAAGGCCTCCCTCTACGTCTCCGGCCTGCACGCCTTCGTCGTTCCTTCCGTTCACCGGAAGAAAGTGGCGGATGTCCTCAGCCATACACCGCTGCCTCCGGACCGCGCCCTGGAACTGGCCGCCGCCCGGGGGATGCTCAACATCCGGGTTGCGGAAAGCAACCTCTTTTACCAGAAGCCCAGGACGCAACGGGCTCAAGCTGTCTCTGAATCCGATACTCCGGAGAGCTCCATCGCCGTCTGCCTGGTCGTACGCCATCTGGAAAACCTGGACAGGCTGCTCTCCCTCTTCATGGCCCAGCCTTACGGAAACTGCCATGTCTTTGCCGCCGTCAAGGGAATGACGGCGGACAACTTCTCCTCCCTCGTCCTGCCGCGCTATGAACACTGGATCAGGCAGGGGCGCGTCACGCTCCGGCACTATCCGGGCAAGAACCAGGTTTCCGACCTGATTGATACGATAAGAGGAGTGGAACTGTCTCCGTACGACCTGTTCGTCTTTCCCAGGGAAGAACTGCTGTGCCCTCCCGGACTTCTGGAACGCATCAACCGGCTGCATGCCCGGCTCTCCCCGCATCACTGTTCCTGTGAGCAGGGGGAATGCCGCATGTTGACGACGCGCAATGGCGTCCAGTACGCGGAACCTCCCGCCAAACCCGCCAGGCCGCTCTTCTACACACTGACCAGGGAAGCGGCGGAATGCCTGATCGCGTGTGAACGGAACCCGGCGAAGATTGCCGGGCTTTACCCCGACCGGCAGGACCCGGAACACGGGGCCTACGGATACGATGCCGATGCCCTGATGATGCAGCTTGTCCGCCATTCCGGAGGCTGGGACCTCTCCGACATCGAAAAGTAGATATTTCTCATGGTACGTCCCTCTCCAGCGGTCAGCCTGAACAATCCCCTGGTGGAAATGGAGGAAAACCTGCATGAAGCTATCACGGACGATCCGTCCAGTGCCGAATACCTGGTGGAACTGGAACATCCGTACTGGACGGACAACTTCCGCATCCTGGGCGTGAACGGCTGCCGCGTGAAACTCCCGGAAAAAGCAACTGTCCTGCGCTTCACGGAGCGGGAGCTTGTCCTGCAATGGGAGCGATGGGGAAGGGAACAATTCATCCGTGACAAGGAGGAGGGGCCCTACCGCCTGCATCATACCGCCGTCCTGCGCAGGAAGGCGGCCTGCAATCCCGGCAGGAGGCAGGAATCCCTTGACCTGGTGGAGAGGGCTTTGGCCGATCCTCCGGTGCGCTGGGGCGTGTGTGCGGTGGCCTTGCCCAGGGAATCCTACTATTGGCTGCGCGACTGGATCGAATTCCACCTGCGTGCCGGAGCCTTCCGCGTCGTGATTTACGACAACACGGGCAGCACTGGGAGCCGCAGGGTTGATTCCGTCTTCCAGGCGGGCCAGTTGCAGCGCAGCGGAACAAGCAAGAGGGGAGAGGAATATGGAAAGCTGACGGCACATTTGAGTGACGAGGATATTAAAAACAAGCTCGACGGTCTGGCGGCCCGGTACGGCAGGGAGCGGGTGCGCATCGTGCCGTGGCAGCCGAGAGATCCGGAGACGGGGCAAATCATCCACGGCCAGGTGGAGGCCTATGAAGACTTCATCCGCCGCTGGGGGAAGGAACTGGACTGGTGCGCGTTCCTGGATGTGGACGAATACCTCTACTGCCGACCCGGAACGAGTGTCGGCGCCATTCTGGAACAGGTGGAGTCAAAAACGCCCGACGTCTCCCGGATCATGCTGAAAGCCTGGAAATTCCGCCGGAGATGGAGCAAGGACGGTCCGCGGGACATCCGCCGTGACACGGCGCACCTGCCGCAGGCGGACGGCGGGGAGAAGAATTTGGTACGTCTGTGCGACGTCAAGGCGGCGGACATCCACTGGTACTGGCAGATGAGGCATGGAACCCGGAGAGTAACCGCCGACCCGGAAGGGCTGGCCTTTTGCCATTACAACGCATCCGACAGGGAAATGGAGAAAGCCCTCCTCCAGCCCCAAATTCGACCCCGGGATTTTCTGACGGCGGAAGTGGATGAGCGTGCCGCCGTGGAGATGAGGTAAGGGAGGTTGCCCTCCCCCTCATTCCATGAGGGGGGATTCATTCTGCGAACCCTTCCGTGCATGGCGGGGAGCACATAGAAATGCTCTCATGACCATGAAAACATTATCGGGAACTTTTATTGCCGCAGAAGATGTCATCGAAGAACTTCGCCAAATCCACCATGTGCTGGACCTCCTGTCCCAGCAGGGGGGAGGTTCCGGTGAGGTGGTGTGGGCCAGCCAGGCGACGCTCGCCAAGCGTTATGACATGTCCAAGTCCAACATGTGCCGCCTGTTGGCCGGTGGAATGGAAACGGGAAAGATCAGGACAAGGCAGCCCAACGGGGGAGTGCGCAAGTACAATGTGGAAGATGTGGATGCCTATGTCCTGTCTGTTTCCTGTGACGTGGAATACCGCCTGCGCCACTGAAGCCGGTTCCTGACATTCTCTGTAACCACAAAATCCGCCGTTAAAAATCAGCCCCGCGTCCTTTTGCGATGCGGGGCTGATTTTCATGTTCCGATCCGAAAACCCTGTTTAGTGTAGGGCTAGTTTTTCCATGGCTTCAGCTATCACTTCATCATCCGGACGAAAGTAGATGCGTTCAATGACCTCGCTGTCATGCCCGACAATGAACCGGCACAAGTCCGCAGGAACATTCGCCAGACGCAGAACAGTAACTGCCGTTGCGCGCAGACTGTGGAAACTCAGAGGGGCAAGTCTCCGCCTGTTTCCTTTCGCTGCTGGAGGATTCTTTTCAATGTATCCGAATTTCTTCAGCAGAGCGTTGAATTCGATGGAAAGTTTGCTCGACGTATGATCCGCCTGCGCGTGACGCATTGCCGCTACCGGAAATACGTAATCGCTCGCACGGTTGGCACGTCGTCTGTCCAGCACTTCCTTCAAAGGCAAGATGATGGGCTTGTTCATGTGTCTCTTGGTTTTTTGGGTCGTCATCGAAATGATTCCACCCTCCATGTCAATTTGCTTCCATTGGAGGGTAGCGATGTCGCCCAAACGCTGGCCTCCCGTATAAAGGCAGACGCGTATCATGTCGGGCCATTCTCCCGGCAGGATTTCGGTCAATCGTTGAGCTTCCTCGACTGTGAAAGCGCGCCTTTCGGTAGCATCGGCACGGTTGATCTTGCTGGGACGCACCCCTTTGAAAGGATTGTACGGAAAGAGCCGTTCGTTGACTTTCTGTTGAAAGGCCGCATTCAAACCGTATAGGTAAATGCTTACCGTCTTGGAACTCAGCAATTCCAAATATTTTTCCATGAACCTTTGCGCCTGGGCCTCCGTCACCGTGTCCAGGGGCATTTCCTGTTTGGGTCCCAGAAAGTCGAGAAAACACCGGATAGCCTTCCCGTAACGAAGATTGGCGCGTCGGTTGGGACGGTTCGCCAGCCATTGATGCAGATGATCCTTGACGCTGGGCATGTATTTTTTGTTTCGCAGGACTGACTTGGCCTTGTTCCCGGCGAGTGAAACGATAACATCGACATTTAGAAGTGCCCCTTTTGCTTCCTTCTCCAGCTCTTCTGCAATGATGCGCGCCTGAAGTTCAGCTTCTTTCATGGCGGCGTTCTTCGATTTACCTGGAGTAACCAAGGGTGTGATCTTGATGCCGGTGGTACGAACCTTGAGTTTGCCTCCAACTCGGAAGCAGGCGTACCAAGTGTCTTTTCTTTTGATAATTCCAGCCATAATGTTGTGGTGTTAGCGGTTTTGAATCTGCTATACACCGGAAAGTCGATGTATAGCATAGTGCATAACAAAACCATGTAATAGGACTGAATATCACACAATCTGCTACCAAGGGAGGCCTTGTAAAATGAGGGGTTTGCAATAACCCTGAAGGCAAAAAATGGAGCGGATGATGGGATTCGAACCCACGACATCAACCTTGGCAAGGTTGCGCTCTACCCCTGAGCTACATCCGCTTGAAATGAGCCAGCGAACCGGAAACGGCCGCTGAGGGATTTATACGCCTATCACGGGAAAAAGCAACCTTTATTTTGGCTATTTTCTCATCCGCATTCATCCCCGCTCTGCCGAACTGCATCAAAATGCGGCTTATCAATGAAATTCTCTCGTCAGACGCGAATACACATTCTATGCTGTGACGGCATGAAAGAGCTCCTCATCACCCTTATTACGCTGGCAGGCTTGTTTATCGGCGTGTATTACCATGATTCCCTGGTGGGCGGCGGACAGGAGGACCAGCAGCAGAAGACGGAAACTTCCGTCTCTGGGCAATAATCACCGGCAATCATGACCCCGGCTCTCCGGAATCCCTGTTTTTCCGCCATTCTCTGCGGCACGGCGCTGCTGGCCCCGCCAGCGCCGGCTCAGTCCGCTGATGGAGCCGGTCTTCTGGCTTCCACCCCGCAATCCGTAGAGGATTTGCAGCGGATTGAACGCCAGCTTCAGCAAATGCTTCCCCGGGTGCTTCCCGCCCTGGTCTGCATTGAATTAAACAACGGCAGCGGCTCCGGCATCCTGGTTTCGGAAAAAGGCCTGGTCTTTTCAGCGGCCCACGTTGTGGACAAGAAAGGAACCACGCTCAAAATCATCCTGCCGGATGGAACGCGCCTTCCAGGAAAAACCACGGCGCAAAACAGCAATTCGGACGCAGGCATAGCCAAAATCACATCCCAATTGAACAAAAAACTGCCCTGCGTGGAAAAAGCGGAAAAAATGCCTCGTGTGGGGGACTGGGTGTTCGCGCTGGGGCACGGCGGGGGGCTGGACCGGAAACGCGGCCCGATGGTGCGCCTGGGGAGGGTGGTTTCCCTCAAGAACGGCGTCATTCAGACGGACTGCAAGCTGATTCGCGGGGATTCCGGCGGCCCTCTTTTCAACCTGGATGGAAAGCTGATTGGCATTCACAGCAGGGTCGGTTCCGGTCTGGAAGACAATCTTCACGTGCCCATGAAGGATTTCAACGCTCTGACGGAGGAGACAGCGGAAGGAAAGACCTCCCTGACGCCGTCACCGGAACAGGACAGCCAGCCATTCTCCACTCAGCCATCATGAAATTTCCTTTCTGCATCTGCCTGTTTCCCCTGGTTTTCGCCCTGTTCCACCCCGCTCTGGCGGAAGGAAATAACGGAAGCCTGGATTTTGAACAGAGAATCAACGGGAAAGCCGTTCTGAAAACTATCGAGCCCATCCGCGAACGTCTTCAGGACTTGAGCGCAGTTTTCTTTTCCGGTCACGATGTTGTGATTTACGGCATTGTGCTGAGCCCGGACGGCTACATCGCCACCAAAGCCTCGGAACTCCATTCCTACAGGGATCTGACCATCCGGGTAGGTTCTTCCAAATATGGGCAGTTCAGGGAAATTGGCTCGGACCCGTCCACAGACATCGCAGTAGTGAAAGTGGAAGCCGCCGGGCTGCACGCTCCCGGCCCCGTCAGCAATGATGCCGCCATGGGAACCCTGGTAGTCAGCAACGGCTCCACTACCCGTACGTCCAGACGGCCCCAGCTGGGAACCCTTAGTGCGGAGCAGCGCCCCATCCCGAACGGAGACACCGCCTACCTGGGCGTCGTTTTCGGCACCCCCTGTACCATTCAGGAAGTTACCAAGGACGGCCCCGCCGCCCAGGCCGGAGCCAAGGCCGGAGATGAGATTCTGGCGGTGGACGGCACGCCCGTTACTGCTCTGGATGCCGTTTCCCCCATTCTGTCCAGGAAAAAAGTTGGAGAAAGAGTGACACTGAAAGTCAAACGCAAGGATAAAAGGTTATCCTACACCATCACGCTGGGTTCCAGACGCCAGGCCCTGGGAGGAAACACTCCTGAGGATTCCAATGACCTGATCAGCGGCGGGTTCAGCAAACGCAGGGATGATTTCCCTATGGTCCTCCAGCATGACACCCCTTCCCGGTACACGCTGATGGGTGGCCCGCTGCTCAATCTCAAGGGGGAACTCATCGGCATGAACATCGCCAGAGTGAACCGGGCGGAAAATTACGCCCTGCCCATCAGCGTTGTGCAGAAAAGCGTGCAAAACATCCTGAAAAACACTCCCCAGCCGGGAAAATAGCTCAGGAAAATACCGGAACATCTTATTTTCCCGGTACGGAAGAAGCAGTACGTTTGCCTTTCCTTTTCCCCTGCGTGGCATCCGGCGAAACAGGACGGATTCACATGCCGGGAACATCAGCGGCATCCGGCACCGTCTTGGGTTTCACGGTAGGATCATAATGGACGGCTCCCGTCACACGTACGCTTCCGTCCGGAAGAAAGACCATGGAGGGGGCTCCCACCACCTTTTTATAGTACTGCAGCTTTTCCATAGTTCCCCGGTAGTTGATGCGGGAATACGCGCTCAGCATGGGGGTAGTGGGGAAGAAGACATGGACATTCGCCTTGCCGTCCACCATGCACTGCGGACGCGTGGTCCCCAGCCAGTCACCGATGCACACGGCATTGTAGGCCACTCCCGTATCCGGATCCTTCGTCTGCACATACAATTTCTGGATTCCCCGCACGGCAATAGTGCAAATGGAAAAAGTGCACCTCTTGGCACTGGCCGGAATGGCCACGGTCTGGGACCACATGGGTGTTCCCGTCCGGACGGCAAACAGGGATTTCTGGGAAGCAAACATGTCCTTCTGGTTGGGCATTTTTACAACGGCCTGCACATGGTAGTTGCCCTCACGGGACAAGTCATAGAAATGGCGCAGGTCAATCTTGCGGGAAACGCTCATGCCGGCAGGAACCTTGAGAGGCGGAAACAGGGCAAATTTGGACTGGGGGAGTTCCGCCCCCGCAGTGGAATGCTCCACATGGATATCCAGCCAGGAGGAATATTCCCGGCTCTTCAGTTCCACCGGCACGCCGGAATTGTTGGTAATGGTCAGCCTCATGTACATGGCTTCCCCGCTGAGGAACGTCTTCTTTTCCGGGACTACTTTCACGTAAATCTGGGCCAGGGCCCCGGACGCCCCCAGAAGGGCCAGCAGCATTGCAAGGATATGTTTCATGGTATTGATATGTTAAGTATTGTCGTTAAACGGGTCAGCGGACATTCCGCACGATTCTGAATCCCAGGTTGTCCCGACTTTCACCGCGGGAGCGCAGGTATTCCACCCGGTTGGAGATGCCGGGCTGCCTCCAGTCTCCGCCGCAGGCCACCGGCCCCGGAGGCTCCTTCACGCGCGCAGGATCCTTTTCCATGGAAGAAGTCCATTCCATCACGCCGGAAGCCATGCCGCACACGCCGGTCTTTAAATCATGATCATTGCTGTATCTGTCAATCACCAGCGTCCTGTCCCCCTTCTCACCCGTTTCCAGCATATTCCCCAGAGCCATCCACTCCCCGCGCTCGGGCAGGCGGTAGCGCGGTTCTCCGGGGGCCACGGGCTTCCAGCTCGCATACGCCCAGGCATCCCAGAAAGTGACGTTGACGACGGGAGAGCGGGGTGTTATTCTCCTGCCTTTCCATTTGCCTCCCGGCGTGGAAGCCGCCTTCCACATAGCCTCCCAGTCCTGGGGAATATGGGAGGCAGTCCTCTTGTCCGGCTGGTCCGGGTGGGAATATTCCTCCCTCAGCTCAGGAGTGAGGCGTGCCCACTGGTCCAAAAACAGGCGGTAGGATTCCAGGGTAATTTCATGGGCTCCCACAATCAGTTCCCCTCCTCCGGGAAGAGTTACGCGGACTTCCGTATGATCGCTGGCGGAAAAATCCGGATAATGTTTAGGAGCCGGAACATGGGGACGGGATACGGTTTCCTTCTCCCGGGGAAATAAAAGGAGAACGGCAGCCACGGCTATCCCCGCGCCCAGCAGGCCCGTTCCGGCCCAAAGCAGCCTTTTTCCGGCTTTTCCGCGGGATTCCACGGGGACGGTATAGCGGTGGGTGGTAACCCGAGGGGAAAGCCCCAGCTGTTCGCGGACCGCAGCAACCAGCTCCATAACCTGGTCCCATTGCATCGGCTTTCCGTTCTGCCCTTCCCTCATCCATTCCAGCAGGGTGCGCATCCGCGTGGTTCCGGGCACATCCGGAGTCACCAGAGGAGGCAGGTCGATGCCCAGGCGCTTCATCTGGTCGCGGGATGTTTCTTCGTGAAAGTCACCGGGCACGGCCGTATTCATCAGCCGCACGGCAGACTTGTCATCCAGGAAAATGTGACGCGGCTCCATGATATTGAAAGCGGTCCGCAGACGCTCATACCTGCCGCACACGTTGCCGACCGTTTCAATCACCTTCAGCAAATCCTTCATGGACAGGGTCTGCCCGCGGTCCAGCATGGACTGGAGGGATGAGCCTCCCAGCTGTTCGCTGGTGACGAACCAGTATCCCTGGGCCTGGGACGCTTCATAGACGGTGCCCAGCACCGGAGCATTAATGGCGGCGCGCGTGCGGGCCTTCATCAGAAAATCCTCCACGCCCACCCCCTCCGGATTGTCCGGATCCAGCAACTCCAGAAACACGGAACGGTCCATGCCCTGCTGGATGGCCTGATAAAGAATTCCTCCGCGCGTGCGGCCAATAAATGCCACCAGCGTGTAATCGCCAAAGTTGTGGGGAAGATCAAACATTGGACAAATCAGGCATCAGGGAGGCAAAAGAGATTCATAAGACTCAGAACCCGGAGCCGCCTCTACAGGAGGAAGCAAACCGCCGTCATAAATCTCGGGCAGTCCGGAAGGGGAACTCTGGTTCATCTGTTCCAGTAAAAATAGCACGGGAGGGGAAGCATGGCAATCCATCGGTTCCCCCTTGTAATACAATTTAGCGGTATATCCGTAATATTTCAGGCTTCCATAAGCAATCGTCTCTTCTTCCGTCAGGGGAGGCATGTAGTAGGTTATTTCCATGATTTCCTCACCGTCCGCCCAATCCGCGGGTTCCGTAACGCACCGGGAAGAAGGTTCGGGCGCATGCGTCTTTTCCACTTTCTTCCCATTGACTTTGTCAAAAAACTGGACAATGACGCGCAGATCCTCCGGCCTGACATTCAGGCCATCCTTCATCAGAATAGGAACCATCAGCTTGACGCGCTCCCCGGCGGGGCATTCCGGATCCCGGTATTCCAGAATAGTGCCGAAGGACATATCCCCCCGCAAATCCGCCGGGCTGGAAAAGCCGGCCTGGAGGTGCCGCGCCGCACGCGCAAAATATTTCCCCGCCTTCTCACGCTGGGTATATACTTTCAGAAAAAACTCCCGTGACTTATCCGCATTCCTCAGCCATTCATAGGTAAGTCCATAATAATAAAGCACCACCGGATTATCCGGTTCCAGCCTCATGGCCTGCTCCAACTTCACGACCGCTATTTTGAGGTCACCTTCAATCTGGGCGTAACGAGCCGCCTTGACAAGCTCCGCCACTTCCTCCGTCATGGGGGGCATGACCTCGTCCGGATCCTCAGCAGGAAGGGATGCCCCGCTAGCGGAGTCCCCCCCTCCCGCAACGGCCGCGGCCACCGGTACAGAATCGGCAGCCGGATCTGACAAATCGGCTTCCCGGAGCATTTCTTCCACAGAACGGGGCTTTTCAGAAGGGGATACCGGAACATCCGCCATATGCACTGTCTCCTCAGCCGCCCCATCCTCAACGACTCCGGCCGAACGCTCCGGCTTCTCCCGTGCCGGAACGGGAACAGGCTTCTCCACCACTTTTTCCACCACCACGGTACGGACAGACAGGCTGAAAGAAACGCCCACCATCAGCAACAGAACAAACGCCAGCCCACCCAGCGTCCAGCAGGCGACGCCGAACGCACGGTCATTGGCGCCCTTTTCCGGTGGAAGGGATTCGCTCATACGGCACGTTCCTCGTCCTCCTGCCGGGCAGGCGGCCCGCCGGCATCAGGAATTTCTTCATAATCCACTATTTCTCCTCTGTAGAGAGACAGAAGAGCCTTCATGAAATCTTCCGCGTTATGGGGAGAATCCTCCTTCCGGAAGCCGCCGTAAGTCAGGCCGTCCAGCCTGATTCGGGCTCCTCCGCATTCCGGTTTCAGCGTCGCTATGGCCAGTCCCTTCAGTTTCCATCTGCGCAAATCCAGACGGGCAATGTCATCCACGCGGAAAGCCACGCCGGCGGCCGTCACCTCTTTCCCGTTCAGGGACATTTTCCTGCCGCGCGTTCTCACCAGGAAAAACAGAGCCACCATGGCAAGCGCCAGGCAAATGCACCCGGCCACCCACTGTTCAAAAATTTTGGAGGCGTCATACGGGTGGTCCACCGGCTTGATGGGATAGCGCTTTTCCCCGGAATAAGATTGCCACGCAGCGCTCCAGCCCTTGCCGGGGGTGGACATCAGACTGTAATCCGCCAAAATGTCAGGCCACGGCACCGCGTTCCGATTCACGTCGGAAGGAATTTCGTAGCCCTCCGGAAAATCCACAGTGCGCGCCAGAACAATGCGCTCCCAGTCCTCCGCGGACGCCCCTTTCCCGCTCACCTCACGGTCAAACACGGCTCCAGCGTCCACGAACGCCTTGTGCATGAAAAACTCCAGGTTTTTTTGAGGGTATCCGATGGAAGCATCATAATAAAAATACACTCCGAACCCCAGAAACATGAGAGCCATGATAACCGCCCTGCCGGTAAACCACATGGTCGGCTTACATTCTACCGTGTCAGACTGCATGCTTCCTACATACCAGCAAATCCATGCCCTTGACCATAAAAAAAGCGCACCTCCCCCTCCTTTGCGGGAAAGCGGAGCGTCCTGTCGCCCCCCCGGATATCCGGAATGCACGGCTCCGGAAGAAAAAACAGGGCGGCATTCCCTGCCGGGAACACATCCGGAAAATCTTTCCCTGTCTTCTTCTTGGCTTGATTTATTTTGTGAAAGTTAAATAATAGCACGCGCAGGGATTCCCCGCTCCGGCAAAAAGGACCGGAAACGCTGTAATCCCTTACGCCGGCCCGCATTATTTTTTCCGCATATGAGACCAAGTCACCCTCAATACCGCCGCATGGACGCCGACCCCGGTTACAATTCCCAGGCAGACGACCAGGTGGACGCCGATATGGAACAGGCCCAGCTGAGGCTGGAACAATTGCGGAAGGAAAAGGAGGAAGTGGAAAACTCCCGCCGCCGCCTGGAAGAATGCCATATGCGCAAAGCCAGGTTTATGGACCAGCAGAACGAGCTGGGCGACCGCATGGTCAACGCCGCAGACCTCATCGGCCGGGAGGTGGAAAGCCTCCGCCAGGAAAGCAATGAACTGGAACAAATCCACATGGCGCTGACGCGCAGCCTGAAAATGCTCAGCACCGTGCGCCCGGATGAATGGCCTATTGAAAATACGGACAACCTCATCAGCCAGGGCCAGCAGGTCATTGACCGCTGCGAGGAGGAATTCGCGGATGCCGTCCAGCAGTGCGCGCGCATGCAGCATACCAAAGTGCTCACCGGGGTACGCCGCTCCAGCAAAGTGCGCATCAGCTCCCGTGAATTCATGACCCAGTTCCTCCAGGGTCTTTCCTTCCATCTTCCCCTGCTCCTGATTGCCCTCATCATCCTCTTTTTCATCTGGATTTTCAGCCCTTCCGCATCATGATTAAAAGAAAAACCAAACGCCGTTCCTCCGAACTGGCAGAACTGGATCGCGCCTCACGGGAAATTGAGAGCCGTATCCAGGAATTAGAAGCCTCTCTCAAACGCCCGTCCCAGCAGACCCGCATGCGCCTGGACCGCAATACCATGCCGCCTCCCGACCGCGTTCGGGAGGGCAACCAGAACCGGGCAC